>Ga0334901_1000021_pt1 | contig 287184 bp, 295 predicted proteins | sample GraSluR3_MG_3_FD_207216 | JGI IMG/M metagenome (GOLD analysis project Ga0334901, IMG submission 207216) | Sludge microbial communities from methane-producing bioreactor in Wageningen University, Netherlands - Granular Sludge_15_08-R3 | ecosystem: Engineered > Bioreactor > Anaerobic >... | reverse complement strand
GTACTTGGCGGGCGACCGCCCGGGAGAGTAGGTCGCCGCCGGATTCCAATATTCCTCAGTAGCTCAGCGGTAGAGCATCCGGCTGTTAACCGGAGGGCCGTAGGTTCAAATCCTACCTGAGGAGCCACGTCGGAGCAAACTGCGCTCCACTTAGAACCCCCGAATTGTTTTTCAATTCAGGGGTTCTTCGTTTGCGTTTTGTTGCTCCTCCTCTTCCACGCAAAGCCTTTGCTGCGCATGGAGTTTTCTTAGGCGGGCTTTGCGTGGTTTTGCTTGGGTGGGGCTCCGTAGCAGTTGTTCGGGCGGGGCTTCGAAGCATTGCTCGGGAAGGGCTTTGTAGAGAGTTGTCCGGGTGGGGTATGTCCGGGTCTATTGGCGATAACCGCGCTCGGAGCCCGACTGGCGCGTGCAGGATAAAAGACGGCGGATTCATACTGCGGTGTTTTCTGCGACAGGCTTCTATCTGTATTCGGGCTTTTTGTTGTGGGTTCTTCGCCCGCACCCTCGACAACGGGGAACCCCCGAGCTTGGCTCGGGGGTTCCCCATTGGTGCCGAAGGTGGGACTCGAACCCACACATGGTCGCCCATACTGGATTTTGAGTCCAGCGCGTCTGCCAATTCCACCACTTCGGCGCGGACTAAACCATTTTACCACTTGAAATCAGAGAATGCAACGGGTCCGGGTACGGGAACAGGTTCCAGCAGGAACACCGTTCAACGCTTTGCCGGCTGCGAGAACACCCAGCTTTGCTGGACGCGGAAACCGACGAAGAACAGGACGAGGTCCACGCCGATCTTGACGATCCGCGAGTCGATGAAAAGGGCTGCGGTAAGGGCGAACACGCCCGCGTAGGAAGCGAGCATGCGCAGCAGCGTCAACACGATGTAGCGCACGAGGACGGTGTAGTCGCTGCGCATGTCCCGGAAAACGACCCTTTTGTTTAATGCGAAGTTGAGGAGCGACGAAAATACGCGCGCGACGACGGTGGAGTAAAGTATGGGGTCGGCGGCGGATTCGAAGACCGTACCGATGAGCAGCGCATAGAGCCCGATGTCGACCAGGTAGGACACGAGGGAGGAAGACGCAAACAGGACCAGCAGGAGGTAGACGCGAAGGAAGGACAAAACGGAGACGCGAGACGTCTCCGTTTGGACGGAGGATTCCAGCGCGATTTCCGTCACCGGGATGCCGTCGCGCGCTGCCGAGAGAAGGACACCGGGCTCGCACGCCTCGTGTTCCCGGCGGGTCTGATGAAGCCAGCGGAGTACGGATGCGGGGTAGCCTCGAAGGCCGGCGAACGGGTCCGCGACCCTGATGCCGGCCAGCAGGCCGAAAGAGAAGCGCACGATGCGCCCCGCGGCCGTTTCCGTCCCTTTCCCGCCGCCGGGACGACCTAGCAGGATGCCGTCCGAGCCGGCTTCGATGGCCCGAACGACTAATACGACGTCCGCGGCGCCAAAACCCCGGCCGCTTTCGACGGTCACGACGCCCGAGGCGTCGGGGAAGTGTTCGCGGATATAGGCAAAGCCCTGTTTCAGCACCCGGTCGCGGCTCATATCCCCGGCATGCAGGACGTGGCACCCGTCTATCGCACGCAAGGCTTCGAAAACGGGCGGTGCCGCGTTTTCGCCCCCGACGATAACGACCCGCGTTACGCCTTCCGCCGCCAATCCTTCGGCGAGCCTTGCCAAATCCATGCCGGGGTTATAAGCTGGTATCAGTACGGCGGCTTTCGTCATTGCATCACCCCGCTTTCTGACCGCGCGTTGCATGTGTGTTTTCGGGCCTGACAACGACGCTACGGCATCATTATAGTATGGCGGCGGGGTTGTGCGCAACCGGGCCGGGGACGGCTGTTCGCCCGGCGATAGCAGAGGTGGGAACATGGAAAACGGCGCGACGCTGTCTCGGTTTGCCGAGGAAATGCTCGTCTTTTTGTTCAGCGCCATCGGCGTTTCCGATACCGGCCTCGTCAGCAGGGAAATCCTGTGCGGTCATTTCAATGACCGGGACGAAGAAGCCGTTCGCGCCGCGATAGCGGAATTGGAAAACGCCGGCCTCATTAGATGCGCGAAAAGCGGCATCACGTTGAATGGACAGGCTTACGTCTATTTGAGGGATGAAGGCGTTTCCCGGGACGGCGGATCGCCTCAAAGAGGGTTAAGGCGCCATCTGATACCCGTCATCGTCGAATTATTCCTGGTGCTTGCCGCAGTGCTGGTATTCGCATTACTGGAGCCATAAACCGGAGCGGCGGACCGGTGAAGAAAAGGGCTATCTTATTAAAGAATTGGGGGCATGGCATATGAAGGGCATATCGCGCAGGGTGAGAGCCGAGTTGGGGGACATCACGGAATATTCCGTGGACGCCATCGTGAACGCGGCGAACCGGACGCTGTTGGGAGGCGGAGGCGTGGACGGCGCGATACACAGGGCAGCGGGGCCCGGGCTGGGGCAGGAATGCGCAGGGCTGGGCGGCTGCGCGACCGGGGAGGCGAAGGTGACCGGGGGGCACGGCCTGAAGGCCCGTTACGTGATCCACACGGTCGGACCGGTCTGGGCCGGCGGGACGAAGGGCGAGCCTGAACTGCTCGCGTCCTGTTACAGGGAATGCATACGCATCGCAAAAGACCTCGGCCTGAAATCCGTCGCCTTCCCGTCCGTCAGCACCGGCGTATACGGGTACCCCGTGGAGCTGGCCGCGCCGGTGGCCGTAAATACCGTACTGGACGCGCTCGCAAAGGACGGCGCGCCCGACAGCGTCGTGTTCGTCTGTTTCGATCCGGGGACGCTCGCGGCCTACCGGCGCCTCCTCGATGAATACGATGCGATGGAATAAGGACCGGCAAAGGGCAAAAAGGGGGCGGTGACACCGAACAAGAGTTATGGACCGTTTGTGAATATATACAAATCAGTGTTGCGCGCGCATAAAAAACCCGATGAATATTAACGAAGCGAAAACTTACGAAATGGGCTGTGCGTTGCATTTTTTCAGTGGATGCACCGTCCATATATACCAAATAATCGCAGAATTTGCAATAATATGTAGCAAAATGTTAAAATAGACGTTATAATTGGTGTGTATCGGTAATCGGGGGATTCGGGTCGGAACGCGCAAAGAGAGAGAGCCCGGCTAAAACAATATGATTTGAAAGGGCGTTATGCATGGTAGAGGCAAAATATGATCCTATGACGGATGAATTAACGGCGCGCCTCAAAGGGGACATCGATATTTATGCAGCACCCGAGCTTAAAGAAAAGCTGGCGCTCATGATCGAAGAACACAAGTCTGACATCGTCATAGACTGCAGTGACTTGAATTATATCGACAGCACGGGCCTGGGCGCGCTCGTCGCGCTGCTCAAAAAGGCAAAGGATTACGACAAGGGAATCAGGATAATAAACACCAAGCCGTATATCCGCAAGCTGTTTACGATAACCGGGCTGGAAAAGATCTTCTCCATGGAGGGAGAGGCGAAATGAGCAGAGACGGCGTCAGGTTGTGTATCCCGGCCCAGCCCGAGTATCTCCTCGTCGTGCGATTGACGGCCGCCGGCCTCGCCAACCGGATGGGATTCAACGTCGAAGAGATCGAGGATGTGAAAGCGGCGGTTGCCGAGGCGTGCATCATGCTGATGAACCAGCCGTGGAACCTCGACGACATCACGCTCGATTTCAGGCTGACCACGGATGTGTTTCACGCCGCCGTTCGGGGGAAGGGAAACGCCGACAACAAGGCCGAAAGCCAGCAGAACGAAAACGAGCTGAGCCGCTATCTGCTGCAGGCGCTCATGGACGATGCAGCTGTCAGGAGCGAGGGCGGGTTCATCCACAGCATAACCATGCAAAAAAAGGCATCCCAATGAAGGCGGAGGTTAACATGGCTGAGGAACGTCCGAAAACGCATAATATCGACCCGGAAGAGACGGCGCTTTTCGAACGTTATCTGAAGCACGGCGATATGTGTGCGCGGGACGAACTCTTTGCGCGGTTCGTGCACATCGCCCAGATCGTCGCGCGGAAATTTTCCGGCAGGGGCGTGGAGTACGCCGACCTGTTCCAGGTCGCTTCCCTGGCTATGCTCAAAGCGTTCGACCGCTTCGACGTGCACCGCGGCGTCAAGTTCCCCGTCTTCGGCATGCCGGCTATCGTGGGCGAGGTGAAAAACTATTTCAGGGACAGGACGCGGCTCATCCGCGTTTCCCGCAGGGACGTTGAATTCATCAAGGCGATGGAGGACGCGAAACTGGAACTAACGCAGACGCTGGGCCGTATTCCGCGCCCCAGGGACATCGCGGAGTTTTTGGGCGCCCCTGTGGAGACCGTCCTCGAGTTGATGGAAACGCAGCGCGCGTATTCCGTTTCCTCGCTCGACTCCAAAACGGGCGTCGACGAATCCGCGGACCTGCTCGAGATCCTCGGCGGCGAAGAACTCGGCTTCGAGCGCGTTGAGATGCGTATGTTGCTAAAAAAAATGATGCGGTCATTGAGCGAGACGGAGCGCTTCATCATCAACGAACGTTATTTCCGCGAGAAGAGCCAGAGGCAGGTGGCCAAGGAACTCGGGGTTTCCCAGATGTACATATCCCGTACCGAACGCAAGATACTCGTGCGCTTCAAAAACGCGTTCTCTTCCGTTGATAGCGCGCAGGGGATAGGTTGAAAAAGCCGGTTTCTCTCAGCCGGCCGGCGGGTACTATAATTAATGAGGTCCGGGCAAAGCGCCCGGCCCGATAAAAAATCCGCCGGCGAGGTGCAATATGAACAGAAACGGTTGTGCGATGCGCTTTGAGATAGAGGGGACGGACGCGCTGAAGTACTGTGTGCGACGGGTGGTCGGGCACATGGACGGAGCCGGAGAGGAAGAGGCGTTCAGGGTAAGGCTGGTCCTGAGCGAACTGCTGCGGATTGCGCTGGATCCCCGGTTTGGCCGGGAACGCATCCGAATACTGGTATGGTGTCACCTGGACAACGTCCGGATTGAGATCTGTGACGCGGCAGTCTACGCGGGGCAGTTCATCCGGTTTTGGGACCGGACGCCGGTTTGCGGAAGCGCTTTTGAGGAAAACGGGTCCCGGCTGACGCTTGTGCGGGCGATGGCGGACGAACTCGTGTTCGACGTCAAGGACGGGCGGCTGACAGCGGTCGTCGCCACCGCATAAGGTCGAAGCGGGAGAGAAGCGCGCAGACCGTGATGTATGTGCGCTTTTTTTGTTGGACAGCGGGATTTCGTGCGCCGCAACAGGATTTTATGCGCCCAAACAGGAACTCTATAAACCCATACGCAAAACACGAAGGTTGGTTTTCATCACATGGCGAAGAAAAGAGTCGTGAGGTTCCGGTTCTATGTCCTGATCGCGCTCACCGTAATGCTGGCCGCGGGTGCGGCGTGGTATTTTTTGGTGCCCGCCGGGAATGCTACGGTCGAACAGGGCACGATGGTCTACGAAAAACAGGTGCGGACCGTTATCGTCCGCGACGAGGAGACCGTCACGAAGGAGAACTACGGGAAGATTTCCTTCGTGGCGGCCGAGGGCGAAAAGGTGGACGCGGGCACCAAGGTCGCCGAAGTATACGCCTGGGGATACAACGACAAGGTGCTTCAGGACCTCATCTCCGTACAGAGCGAGATCAAGGCGTACCAGGAGAACGACATACTCAAGCAGGTGTTCCATAAGGACCTGCAAAACGTCAAGGACCAGATCGATGAGCTGGCGACGACGCTCTGCGGCGGGAACGCGGGCAACCTCGACCTCATCAAGATCGAAAGCGACCTCAAGGCGCTGATGCGGCAGCAGAAAAGCATGCTCAAAAACGTGTCCACGCCCGACGATATGCTGCAAAGGCTCTACGACAGGGAAGCGGAACTCAAGGGCCGCCTCGATGCCTGGATCAGCGACGTCGTCACCGAGGAGGCCGGCACGATCAGCTTCTATTTCGACGGGTTCGAGCAGCTCATGACTCCTGCCCAGATCGACAAGCTCAAGCGGAGCGATATCGACAACATCATCGACAACACGGCCGTGCAGAAGATCGACGTTTCGGAGGGGACCAAGCCCCTGTACCGGCTGGTAAACAGCAACAAATGGTACTGCCTGATCGCGGGCGACAAGGACGACAACCTGAAAACGGGCATGGTGTACGACATCGCATTCGAAGGTTTTTTCGACCAGCCCTACACGGGGCGCCTGCTATCGCAGCGGGAGCTGGACTCGGGGGTGCTGTACGTGCTCGAGATCGACGACGACATCGGGCCGCTGTTGAGCGTGCGCAAGGCGAACGCCAAGCTGGGGAAAACCTACGAGGGAATGAAGGTGCCGGAGAACGCGATATCGTCCCGTGACGGCAGGGAAGGCGTGACGGCCGTCCTTAACGGGAAGGACGCTTTCGTCCCCGTGACCGTGGTTTACAGGGACGGCGGCTACGCGATCGTCGAACCGGCCGACAACATAGGGACGCTTGCGCCCGGCCTACAGGTGCGCCTGCACCGGTGATTAGGGGGATGACATTGGCAAACGATATCCGAAGGAACATAGAGATGGTGCTGGAAAGGATCGCCAAAGCGTGCGCCGGGGCTGGCCGGGATCCTGGCAAAGTCGAGCTCATGGCGGTGACCAAGCAGGTGGAGCCGCCGCGGATCCAACAGGCCTGGGAACTGGGGATACGGCTCTTCGGGGAAAACAGGGTCCAGGAACTCATTAGGAAGATGGAGGCCGTCCAATTTCCGGTAAAATGGCACATGATTGGACAACTTCAGAAAAATAAGGTAAAGTATGTAATTAATACCGTTTCGTTGATTCAATCGCTCGACCGGCCTTCCCTCGCGCAGGAACTGGACCGCCAGGCGAAGAAGCTCGGGCGGACCGTGGACGTGCTGGTGCAGGTCAATATCGGGAAAGAGCCGCAAAAGGGCGGCGTGGCTCCCGAGAAAGTGCTTTCGTTCATCGAAACGGTCGACAGGGATTACGACAGCCTGCGGATCGAAGGGCTGATGGCGATCGCGCCCGACGTCGGGGGAGAAAGGGCGCGGCCCTACTTCGCGGCGATGCGGCGGCTTTTCGAGGAGGCGGGCGGGCTGCGCGCTCAGCGCGTGCGGATGCGCTGCCTTTCGATGGGGATGTCCGCGGATTACGATGCGGCCGTGGCGGAGGGCGCGACGATGGTCCGCCTGGGAAGCGCCATATTTGGGGAAAGAAAACAAGCCCGGTAATATATCAATATAATAAACAAGGAGGTACAAGCATGGCGAAAATATTCAACAAGATCCTCGACTACATAGGTCTTGAGGAAACCCCGCTAGATGAAGAAGCACAGGACCAGCAGATCGAGGATGTCGTGGAAGAGCCCGTGCAGGAGATGCAGGAACCCCCGGCGCCGGTGCGCTCGAGGAAGGGAAAAATCGTGAACATGCCGTCTTCCAATAACATGAAGATGATCGTTTTCCAGCCGATGAGCTATGAAGACACCCAGAGCGTCATCGACAACCTGAAGAACAGGAAGCCGGTTGTCGTCAACCTCGAGGCCCTCGATCTCGACGTCGCCCAGCGCGTACTGGATTTCATGAGCGGCGCGGTCTATGCCGTCAACGGAACGATCCAGAAAGTCTCCCGCTGCATCTTCGTGCTTGCTCCCAACAACGTGGATGTCGTGGGGAACATCGCGTCCGAAGCCAGCAGCAACAGCTTCATCGATCTGGAAACGGGGCAGGACCGCTGAAACGGCGGCAAAGCCGCAGCGCCTGGGCTCGCGGCGCCCCGCGTATAAGATTTGAGGAGAGATTTCATGACGCTTCAAGAAATCCGTGAAAAGAAATTCCCCCGCGCCTTCAAGGGCTATTCGGATACCGAGGTCGACCTGTTCATGGCTCAGGTCGGGGCCGCCTTTGAGAAGCTCGAGGAACAGATCAAACTAAGCAGGGAGCAGGCGGACACGCTCAGGACGAGGTTGGCCGAATACGAGGGCATGGACAGGGAGATGCGCGGAGCGCTCCTGGCGGCGCAGAAAGCCGCGCGGGATATCGTGGAGGAAGCGCGGAACAAAGAAAAAGCGCTTCTGGAAGAAGCGAAGGCTTCTCTAATGACGATCGAGGAAGACATCGAAAAACAGCGCGGGCAGTCCGAGTTTCTGAAGCAACAGGCGCTTCAGGAGATCGACGAGTTGAAGGCGAAGGCGCGCGAAGAGTACGAAGCGCAGAAGAAACAGGCGAACGAAGAGATCGAAACACAGACCAGGGCGCTGCGGGACCAACACGCCCGCGAGAAGGAGGCGCTCGAGAGGGAGATCGGGGAACTGGTGTCTGCGCGGGATGCGATCCGCAGCGAGATCGAAACGCTGCTTAAAGAAAACATCGCGGCTTTAAGCGCGCGGCTGCAATCCCTCCCCGGATCGGAACAAAGCGTAGAGGCCGCGGCCGAAGAGCCCCAGGAGGCGGAGGCGCAGGAAGCAGAGGTGCCCGAGGCAGAGGCGCCCGAGGCAAAGGCGCCCGAGGCAAAGGCGCGGGAACCGGAGCCCGGGCCCCAGGCGGAAACCCGGCCCAAAGCCCCTGCGGAATCAAAACAGGAGCCCGGTGTGGGCTTTGCTCCCTATTCGCCCAACGACATACCCGGCGCAAACGCCCCGGACGAGCTGCCAAAACTCGATTTCCAGGGCTGAAGCCCCATCAAGTTTTCATTAACCGGCAGAACCAGCGGCGGCGGGAAGAGAGCCGCTTGGTTCAGTGTGCGAAATAATGGCGCTTACGGCGCCATTCGGTCTGTCCGGCGGACTTATAAACCTCGGGCGGCTCCCTGCGTGTCCTTCCAGGGGGTTGAGATGCCGCCCGTTTTCCTATATCATGGTAGCGGACATCCGCGTTCGGGCGTTGCTGGCGTAGGGAATGGAAAAGCGGTTTTGGGCAAAGAGTAAGACCAAATACTCCATTGACGGAAAACGGAGGAACGGTCTTGCGAACGAGCCTGAAACAACTCCTCAGGATTGACCGCCGGTTAAAACGCCTCGAGCGCGCGCTGATACGCATGCGGCTTGAAGAGATCGTGCCCACGCTGAGCAACCCGAAGCGCATGATCTGGACGAACCTGTTGGGCGGTATCGCGCGCGGCCTGGGGATAGCCGTCGGGTTCACGATACTGGGAGCGATCCTCATGCTTTTACTGAGGGGAATAGCCGCGAACAACATCCCCGTAATCGGCGACTTCATCGCGCAGATCATCCGCATCGTCGAGACGAAGCTGCATTGAACCGGCGATATGGAGGACCGTCATGCTTGAGACCGTCATCATCATACTGGGCGTCGCGCTCGATAGGGTGGCGAAATGGCTGGCCGTTTCGATGGTGAAACCGCTCCCGGGCGGCGACTACGCGCTCTGGCCCGGCGTCTTCCACATAACGTATGTGGAAAACACCGGCGCCTCGTTCGGCATCCTCAAAAACGGCGGGCCCGTCTTCATCGCCATCGGCGTCGTGGTAAGCGCCGTGATACTCTACCTCCTGCTGCGCAGACGCGACAGGTTCCCGCTGTGGGTGCGCTGTTCGATGGCCGCGGTTGTCGCAGGGACAGTGGGGAACATGATCGACAGGTTCGCGCACGGGTACGTGATCGACTTTTTCTATTTCAAGCTCATCGATTTCGCCGTTTTCAACGTGGCGGACGCGCTGATGGTCGTCGGGATGATCCTGATCGCCGTATACCTCGTCTTCTTCTACAAACAACCGAAACGTGCGGGGGAAAAGATATGACGGGTCCTGTGCCCGGCCTGCACCGGCTGCGGTGCGAAAAGCTCTGCGGGCGGCTGGACGTATATGTAGCCGGCGCGCTGGGGGTCACGCGCTCGCGCGCGCAGGGATTGATCAGGGACGGGCGCGTGCGGCTCAACGGCGCGCAGGCCAAACCGTCCGCGGGGGTGTCGCCGGGTGACGCCGTCGATGTGGATGTCCCCGAACCCGAGCCGCTCGGCGTTTCGCCGGAGGCCATCGCCCTCGACATCGTATACCAGGACGCGGACGTCGCCGTCGTCAACAAGCCCAAGGGGATGGTGGTGCACCCGGCGGCGGGCAACCGCACAGGCACGCTGGTCAACGCGCTCCTATACCACATCGAAGACCTTTCGGGCATAAACTCCGTGCTGCGGCCCGGGATCGTACACCGGCTGGACAAGGACACGAGTGGGCTTTTGCTGGTCGCGAAGAACGACGAGGCCCACCTGAGCCTCGCCAAGCAGATCAGGGAGCGTACCGCGTCGCGGGTCTATTATGCGCTCGCGCTGGGAAACATAAAAGAGGAAGAAGGCGAGATCGACGCGCCGATCGCGCGGCATCCGACGGAACGCAAGCGCATGGCCGTCGTCGCCGGCGGCAGGCCCGCTGTCACCCGATACCGTGTACTCGAGCGCTTTTCGGAAGCGACGCTTATCGAACTCTCGCTGGTGACCGGGCGCACGCACCAGATCCGCGTCCACCTCGCGCACATCGGCCACGGCGTGCTGGGGGACCCGGTGTACGGGCCCAGGCGCGCGCGTTACCCTATCAAAGGCCAGGCGCTGCACGCGGGGAAGATCGCATTCGACCACCCGCGTACGGGGGCGCGGATGGAGTTCAACGCGCCTCTGCCCGAGGATTTCGTGAAGCTCATCGACTGGCTGCGCGCGCGAAAGGCGTAAGACGGTGTTTCCGGGGACCCCGCGCGGCTTACCGCGCAGGGCGGAGCACACCGGTGCTAAGAATCCCCGGAGCGCGAAGCGCGAAGGGGGTTACGAGCGAAGCGGAGTTTGCTCCGAAGAGCGAAGCCCTACCCAAAAACTCCACGCAAAGCGAAGCTATGCGTGGAAGAGGAGGAGCAACGGAGCGGTGCGAGGAATCTTCGGAGCGCGAAGCGCAAAGGGGGTTACGAGCGAAGCGAAGTTTGCTCCGAAGAGCGAAGCCCTACCCAAAAACTCCACGCAAAGCGAGGCTATGCGTGGAAGAGGAGGAGCAACGGAGCGGTGCGAGAAATCTTCGGAGCGCGAAGCGCAAAGGGGGTTACGAGCGAAGCGAAGTTTGCTCCGAAGAGCGAAGCCCTACCCAAAAACTCCACGCAAAGCGAAGCTATGCGTGGAAGAGGAGGAGCAACGGAGCGGTGCGAGGAATCTTCGGAGCGCGAAGCGCTAAGGGGGTTACGAGCGAAGCGAAGTTTGCTCCGACGACGGTGTGAAGTCAGTTCCGAAGAGTTGACAGCGTAAAAACGGTGTGGTAACATTTTGAAAGGAAAAACAACCTTCCATCGGTCCCAGAGGCTGGTAGGGTTTGAAGAGGTACACATGATTTGTTTCGATCGTGTATGCAGGTCTTGCCGCGTGGGGCAGGGCTTTTTTCTTGGAGGTGCCGGCCGTGTTCCATAAGACGGAGATCATGGACGCTCAGGGCATCGAGCGCGCGCTGGTGCGCATAGCGCACGAGATACTCGAACGCAACAAAGGCACGAAGGACCTGGTTCTCATCGGGATCCAGCGCCGGGGGGTGCCCCTGGCGAAGCGCATCGCGGCGCACATTGCTATCGCCGAGGGCCACGAGGTCCCTGTGGGCGTGCTCGACATCACATTCTACCGAGACGACCTGTCCCTGTTAAATGACCATCCCGTCGTGAAAGGGACCGACGTGCCGTTCGTCATCCAGCGCAGCAGGGTCGTGCTGGTGGACGACGTGCTCTACACCGGGCGCACGGTGCGCGCAGCGATCGAAGCGCTGATGGACATGGGACGCGCGCAGTGCATACAGCTCGCCGTCATGATAGACCGCGGGCACCGCGAGCTGCCTTTTGCGGCGGACTTCGTCGGCAAGACCGTCCCGACGTCGCGGAGCGAGACGGTGCACGTGCGCCTCACCGAAGTGGACGGAGTGGACCAGGTCGTGATCGTCGAGAACCTGAACGGGAAAAAGGGACGTCGAATCGTCCCGGCGGAGGGCTGAACGTGGCACTTGAAAGAAAAGACCTGCTCGGTCTGAGAGACGTGGGCGCGAAGGAGATCGAAGAGATCCTTGACGCCGCGAAGACCCTCAGGGGCATTCTCGAACAGAATACCAAGAAGACGCCGCACCTGCAGGGCACGTCCATCGTCACGCTGTTTTACGAAAACAGCACGCGCACGCGGATGTCGTTCGAACTCGCGTCCAAGTATATGAGCGCGGCGTCGGCCAACATCTCCTCCGCGGTTTCGAGCGTCGCCAAGGGCGAGACGCTCATCGACACGGGCAGGACGCTGGACAGGATGGGCACCGACCTGATCGTCATCCGGCATCCGATGTCGGGCGCGCCGCACCTGCTCGCCAAACACGTGCGCGCCTCGGTCATCAACGCCGGGGACGGGATGAACGAGCACCCGACGCAGGCGCTGCTGGACATGTTCACGATGCGTGAACACAAGGGCGGTCTCAGGGGGCTCAGCGTCGCGATCGTCGGGGACGTTGCCCACAGCCGGGTGGCGCGCAGCAACATCTGGGGGCTCAGGACGATGGGCGCCAAAGTGCGCGTCTACGGGCCTTCGACGCTGATCCCGGACGAAATAGAGAAGCTGGGCGTTGTTGTGACGGCCTCTGTCGAGGAAGCGGTAGAGGGCGCGGACGTCGTGATGGGCCTGAGGCTCCAGCTCGAACGGCAGCAGGCCGGCCTGCTGCCGTCCCTCTACGAATACGCGAACTTCTTCGCCATCGACGAGCGCGTGCTCAGGCTCGCGAAAAAGGACGCGCTCATCATGCACCCGGGGCCGCTGAACCGCGGGGTGGAGATCACGTCCGCCGCGGCGGACGAGGAGCGGTCGGTGATCAACGAGCAGGTGACGGGCGGCGTGGCCGTGCGCATGGCGCTTTTATACCTCTTGACCAGGAGGAAATATGAACGGGCTGCTGATTAAGAACGCATTGATCGTCAATCCCAAGGGGAAATATAAGGGCGCGGGCGACATCTTCGTACGCGGCGGCGTTATCGCGAGGATTGCGCCGTCGATAGACGGTAACGGGGAAACGGTTATAGACGCTTCCGGGCTGACGGCCCTTCCGGGGCTGGTGGACATGCACTGCCACCTGAGGGAGCCGGGGTTCGAGTACAAGGAGACCATCGCGACCGGTACGCGCGCGGCGGCACGCGGCGGGTTCACGACCGTCGCATGCATGCCCAACACCGATCCGCCGGCCGACACGCCCTCGGTGATCACGTTCATCCTCCGAAAAGCGGCGGAGGACGGCGCGGTGCGCGTGCTTCCCGTAGGCTGCATCACGAGGGAGCAGAAGGGAAAGGAACTCGCCGAGATGGGCGCGCTCAGGGCGGCGGGGGCCGTCGCCCTATCGGATGACGGCATGCCGGTGGCCGACAGCCATGTCATGCACATGGCGCTAAGATACGCCAGGAGCTTCGGCATGCTGCTCATCAGCCACTGCGAGGACCCGGGGCTGGTCAACGGCGGCGTGATGAACGAAGGCTACTGGTCGACACTGCTCGGCCTCAAACCTATCACGCGGGCGGCGGAGGAGGTCATGGTAGCGCGCGAGACGCTGCTTGCGCAGGCGCTGGATACCCGCGTGCACATCGCGCACGTCTCCACCGAGGGCGCGTGCGCCGTCATAAGGAACGCTAAGGCGCGGGGCGTTAAGGTCACGGCCGAGACCTGTCCGCATTATTTTTCGGCGACCGACGCGTTCGTCGACGGGTTCGACACCAACGCGAAGGTGAACCCGCCGCTGCGCACGGATGCCGACGTCGCGGCGGTCAAGGCCGCGCTCAAAGACGGCACGCTCGACTGCATCGTGACGGACCACGCGCCGCACCACATCGACCAGAAGGCGGTGGAGTTCGACGTCGCGGCGAACGGCATCTCCGGCTTCGAGACGGCGTTCTCCCTCGCCTACACCAACCTGGTCAAAGCAGGCGTGCTGACGCTGGACGAACTCGTTACGCGCATGGCCTGCAACCCGGCCGCCGTGCTGGGGATCGACGGCGGCGTCCTGATGGAGGGCGGCAGGGCGGACATCGTCCTCGTAAACGAGAACGAGACCTACGCTATAGACGCCTCCGACTTCGTATCCAAGGGGAAAAACACGCCGTTTGACGGGACGGAAGTGACCGGGCGCGTGCTGCACACGATCGCCGGCGGCAGGCTGGTAGTGGAGGCGGGAAGGGTCGTCATTTAGGAGGTAGCTTTTGGTCGTTATGATGGACAGGCTGCTCGACGCCGTCGTCGCGGCGCAGAACCCGTCGGCGCTGGGGCTGGACACGCGCATCGAGTATTTCCCCGAAAGGTTCGCCGTGGCGTACGACCTCACGACCCTGGACGGGGCCGCGGAAGCGATCGCGGATTTCAACCAGATCCTCATCGACGCCGTCTGCGACATCGTCCCGGCCGTGAAGGTGCAGGCCGCGTACTACGAGATGTACGGCGTGGCGGGAATGGAGGCGTTCTTCGACACGCTCGACTACGCCAGGCGCAAGGGCATGGCCGTGATTGCCGACGTGAAGCGCAACGACATCGGTTCGACCGCGACCGCGTACTCCGCGGCGTACCTCGGGCGCACGGCCCTCTCGGGCGCAGAGGCGCAGGCGTTCCCCGCGGATTTCGTCACGGTGAACCCGTACCTCGGGACGGACGGGATCGAGCCGTTCGTCAGGGACTGCGCGACGTACAAGAAAGGCGTCTTCGTGCTGGTGAAGACCTCGAACCCCTCTGGCCGGGAGATTCAGGACCTCGACACAGGCGGCTGCACGCTCTACGAGCGTGTCGGCGACCTCGTAGCCGGCTGGGGCGCTGGCCTGATCGGCAGCAGGGGGTACAGCAGCGTCGGCGCCGTCGTGGGCGCGACCTGCCCCGAGGAAGGTGCGGCGCTTCGAAAGCGCCTGCCGACCGTGTGTTTTTTGCTGCCGGGATACGGCGCGCAGGGCGCGACGGCCGAGGGCCTAGCGGGGTGTTTCGACGAAGAGGGCCTGGGCGCCGTCGTCAACGCTTCGCGTTCGCTCCAGTGCGCCTGGAAACACATGCCCGACGAAAACGACTTCGCGAAGGCCACGCGGCAGGCTGCGATCGCGATGAAGCGCGATATCTGCACCGCGCTCAATACAGCAGGCAGGGGCAGATGGAAATAGGAGGGAAGGGATGGGCCTGATGCGCGTTGTCCGAAACAGGCCGCTGGCAAACGGCGTGTTCGAACTGGAACTGTCGGCTCCGCCGGAGGTGATCGCGGCGGCGCCGGGGACTTTTTTGCACGTCGCCGTGGGCGGCGGCGTTTTTTTGCGCCGTCCTTTTTCAATCCACCGCACGGCCCCTCAGGACGGGACGGCCGCCGTGGCGTATGCCGTGCGCGGCGAAGGGACGCGGGTTCTAAGCCAAACAAAACCGGATACCGTCCTCGACGTCCTGGGCCCGCTGGGCAACGGATACAGCCTCCCCGAAGGCGCGCGGCGCGTCCTGCTCGTCGGCGGGGGCATGGGCGCCGCGCCGCTCCTGCATGCGGCCCAGTCCCTGAAGGGTCGGGCAGACTGCGATGCTGTGCTGGGGTTTGCCTCCGCTTCGTACGCTTTCGCCCTTGACCGGTTCGAGGCGTGCTGCCGGAGCCTTCGCGCCGTGACGGACGACGGCTCGCTCGGGGAAAAGTGCAGCGCCTGCGACGCGGCCGCGCGCCTGATCGAAACAGAGCGCCCCGACGCCGTCTGGGCCTGCGGGCCGGAGGGGATGTACCGCGCGATGCAGGGACTCGGCTGCTTTCGCGGCCTTATCAGCCAGGTATCGCTCGAGGAGCGCATGGGCTGCGGGGTAGGGGCCTGCCTGACCTGCAGCTGCAGGGTCCGCGCGGGGGAAGGCTGGGAATACAGGCGCGTGTGCGCGGACGGACCGGTGTTCCCGCTCGGGGAGGTGGTTTTCGGTGAATAGGCCGTCGCTCGCTGTCGAGGTCTGCGGGGTACCGATGAAGAATCCGTGCATCGCGGCGTCGGGCACGTTCGGCTTCGGCGAGGAGTATCAAAGGTATTTCCCGCTTCATAAGCTCGGAGGCATCTGCGTAAAAGGGCTCACGCTCGAGCCGCGACAGGGCAACCCGCCGCCCAGGATCGCGGAGACGCCGTCGGGGATGCTCAACAGCGTCGGGCTGCAGAACCCGGGCGTGAAGGCGTTCCTTCGCGACCACCTGCCCAGGCTGGCGGATTCGGGCACGGCGGTTATAGCCAACATCGCGGGGAACACGGCCGAAGAATACTGTAAAATAGCCGCGATACTCTCGAAGAGCCGGGTAGATATGCTCGAGCTCAACATCTCCTGCCCCAACGTGAAGGAGGGCGGCGTGGCGTTCGGCACGCGCCCGGAATCCGTGCTCGAAATCACGCGGCGGGTGAAGACGGAGTCGGGCGGCAAGCCGCTGGCCGTGAAGCTTTCGCCCAACACGGCCGACATCGGGGAGACGGCGCTGGCGGCCCGGGAAGGCGGAGCGGACGCCGTCTCGCTCATCAACACCATCACCGGCATAGCGGTGGACGTAAAAAGCATGCGCCCGGTCCTCGCAAACGCCACCGGCGGGCTGTCGGGACCCGCGATACGGCCCGTCGCGCTGCGCATGGTCTACGAGGCGGCCCGGGCAGTTACTATCCCGGTCATCGGCATGGGCGGGATCATGAGCGGCGAGGACGCGGCGGCGTTCATGCTCTGCGGCGCGCGGGCGTTCATGGTAGGTACGGCGACCGTCGTTTCGCCGACGGCCTGCGTGCGCATCGTCGCGGAACTGGAACGCTATCTAAAAGAACAGGGCATCGGCGACGTGAACGCGCTGGTCGGCGCGCTGAAGGCATGAAGACGCTATTTTGGAGGAAGACATGACGGAGAACGAGATACTTGCGGTTTTCGAGAAGACGGGCGTGGTTCAGAAAGGGCATTTCCTGCTCACGTCGGGCAGGCACAGCGCCACGTACATGCAGTGCGCGCGCCTGTTCGAGTACCCGGAATACAGCGAGATGCTCTGCGCCGAGCTGGCTAAGAGGTTCGGGGGCGAAGCGGTCGACCTGGTGATCGGCCCTGCGCTGGGCGGCATCATCATGGCCTACGAGGTGTCGCGGGCGCTCAAAACGCGCAACGTGTTCGCGGAGCGGTTAGACGGCGTGATGACGCTGCGCCGGGGGTTCGATGTGCGCGAAGGCCAGCGCGTGCTGGTCGTCGAGGACGTGGTGACCACCGGCGGGTCGGTGAGGGAAGTGCTGCGCCTCCTCGAGGAAAGGGGCGCGCGCGCCGCGGGCGTGGGAGTGATGGTGGACAGGACGGCCGGGGCCGTCGATTTCGGGTGCAGGCTCGAAAGCCTCGTCTCGATGGAGATCGTTTCGTATCCGCCGGAAGAATGCCCGGTGTGCAGGACCGGCGCGCCGCTTGTCAAACCCGGGAGCCGCGCCCTTAATCGATAGGCGTCACGCCTTTCAGGGCCTTCGGGTCGGGCCTGACGAAAACCGTTTTCTGGCGCGTGTAGATGACCATTCCGGGCGCGGCCTTGCCCGGCTTTTTCACGTATTTTTTCAGCGTATGGTCGACGGGGACGGCGGCCGCGATTTTGGCCGCGCTGTGCAGCGCGGCGAGGGTCGCCGCCTCGAGGAGCGTACTCTCGGGCACATCGAGCCCGCCGGTGCGGATCACGACGTGCGAACCGGGGATGTCCTTCGCGTGCAGCCAGACGTCGCCCGGCCGCGCCCAACGGAGCGTGAGCTCGTCGTTTTGCGCGTTGTTCCTGCCGGCGCGCATCTCGAACCCGTCGGACGATGTGAACCTGAGCGGTTTTGACTTTGCCGCCGCCTTCTTTTTCTTCCCGGACGCCGGCGCCCGGAGGACCCCCGCGTTCTCGAGTTCCGCGCGGATCTCGTCGAGTTCTTCGGTTTCGGTGCATTCGCCGATCTGGAAGAGCAGCCCTTCGTAATACGCGATCTCGTCCTTTGCGACGGCGGCCTGCTCCTTCGCGTTGTCCAGCGCGGACTTGTGCTTCGCGTAGAGCCTGAAATACCGCTGCGCGTTCCGGGCGGGGGAGAGCCGCTCGTCCAGTTCGATGTCCACCGTCTCCTGCTCCGGGGAGTGATAGTCGGTGACCCGTGCTTTGCGCTCGCCTTTTTTCAGGGCGTGCAGGTTGGCCGTGAGCAGTTCGCCGAAGCGCCGGTAGCGTTCCCCCTTATGCGGCTGCGCGAGGAGTTCTTCGTGCAGGGCGAGGCGGCTGCGGCTGCGTTCGAGGCGGACGTTCACCGCAGAAACCAGCGCCTGGGCCTTCTGCCCGATCCGCGCTTTGCGCTCTCGCCCGAAGTAATAGAGTTCCAGCGCCTGGCTCATGCACGGCTGCGGGGAGAGCAGCTCATCCGGCAGACCCGCGGGGCGGTAGGGGGCGAAACCGGCGGGCTCGCCGCCGGCGTCCAATATCAGCGTGGGGGAGAAGTCGCAGGAGCGCACCTTCAGGAAGAAACCCGACAGGGCGGCGGCGAGGGCGCGGATCTGGTCGGAGGAAAGGGACGTAACAGCGGCGGGGGAATGCAGCGCGGATTGAACGATGTCCGCCGCTGTTTGCCGCGATACCCCCGTCAGCCGCGAAGACAGGTACCTGTCCAGCGCGCCGCCGGCGCGCGAGGCGAGCAGCAGGGTAAAGTCGCGCGCATCCATGGATAGCGGGTCGAGCTTGTCCTGCGCGGGCGGGGGCGCGTACGCCAGGCCGGGCAGGACCTGCCTGACGCGGCTCATGCCCGGCGGCACGCGCTTGACGCTATCGACGATCCTCCCGTCGCTCCCGACGAGTATGACGTTGGAATGCCGGCCCATGATCTCGGTAACGAGCGTATGGGAAACGGGTTGCCCGAGTTCGTCCGTCCCCTCGAACCGGATGCGGGCGATACGCTCGAGGCCGTCCTGCTCCACGCCCGCAAAGCGCGCGCCAATGAGGCGTTTGCGAAGCAGCATGCAGAGCTTGGGCGCCTGCAAAGGGTTCTTCCATTCGGCCTGCGTGAGGTGCAGCCGGCAGTTGTCCGCACTGGCCGAAAGCAGCAGGCGGTGGCTGATTCCGGCGTTTCGGATATGCAGGACCAACAGGTCCGGTTCGGGCTGGTGAATCCTGTCCACGCGGCCGCCCGAAAGCGCATCCCTGAGCTCGCATAAAACAGCCCGCATGGCGATGCCGTCAATGATCAAGAGCGATTGCCCCCTTTCCCGTTTTCCTGTCCATTATAATGCCGGCCGAAACACTTGTCCATTGGCGTACATGTGATAGAATAGGCATATAGCGTTCATACTCTCCCAAAGCCCGGCATACGCATGAGTATAAAACAGGCTTTGGGGGGTACATCTGATGAAAGGGAGCGCTTTTCGGGCGGCGGGCGCGGTCCTGCTGCTCATATGCCTGGTTTCGGGGTGCGGCCCTTCCGGCGGCGACGCGGCCGAAACGACGCCGAAAGCCCTGCATCCGGCCGATCGGCGGGCGGAGGTTACGCTTTATTACCGCGGCGCGAACGGGTATATCGTGCCGGCGGCGCGCGGGATACGTTCGATGGGCGACATAGTGTCGGAGGTGCTCTACGCACAGCTCGCCAACGCCGAGAACTGCTGCGTCGTGGACCCGCTGGGACTGACCCCCGTACTGCCGCGCAAATTCACGTTTAGCGCCGAAGTCCAAAACAACGTCGCCAAAGTCGACATCGTCAGCGGCACGTTGAAGCCCAAAAACGCGCGCGAAGAAAGCGAGATGGTCAACTGCATCGTCAATTCGCTCTGCTCCGTCGAGGGGGTAAACGGGGTGTCCCTGTTGGTGGACGGGCGGCCGGTCACCACGCTCGCCAAGGGCACCAACGTCGCGGGCGTGTTGCTACCGAGACCGGTGAACGAGATATATGCGGGCGGGAAAACGAAGGCCGACGTGACCTGCACCCTGTACTACGTCAGCGGGAAAAGCGGGCTGCTCACGCCTGTGACGATGCATTTTACCGGTCTCCCCACACTGAAGCAGGCCGTGAACGCGATGATAACGCCGAAGGCCGAATACGGCCTGACGTCGATGTTCCCGGCCGGTTGCAGGCTCATCGACGCGCGTGTGGAGCAGGGCGTAGGGAGGCTGGATTTTTCCAGGGAATTCGACTGTCTGGCGGAACACCCCGAACTCGAGAGCCGCGTGCTGGTGGCGCTCAACTGCGTGTGCCACGAACTGGCGCACACCAACGCGATGCTGGTCACCGTCGAGGGCGCCGAGTACCGTCCCGTGATGAATTTCTGGCCGGACGCGGAAACGGTTGCGGCGTTCAACACGCTGGGAGAGGACTATGATCCGTATTGACAACCGAAAAGCGGACGAATTGAGGCCGGTCACCATCACGCCCGGGTTCATCCCGTCGACCGACGGGTCGGTGCTGATGGAGTGCGGCCGCACGCGCGTCATCTGCACCGCGACGCTGGAGGACAAGGTACCGCCTTTCAGGCTGGAGACGGGGCTCGGCTGGGTGCACGCCGAGTACGGCATGCTCCCCGGTTCGACCGGCAGGCAGCGCAAGCCGCGCCCCATTCTCAGGCAGGACGGCCGCGCGGCGGAGATACAGCGGCTGATCGGGCGAAGCCTGCGAAGCGTGGTGGACATGGCGCTGCTGGGCGAACACACCGCCACCGTCGACTGCGACGTGATCGAGGCCGATGGCGGGACGCGTACGGCGTCTGTTACGGGCGGTTTCGTGGCGCTGGCGCTGGCGGTAAGGCGCCATATCGAAGAGGGGAATCTCAGCGGTTCGCCGCTCCTGGACCACGTGGCGGCGGTGAGCGTCGGGCTGGTGCAAAATAAGGCGCTGCTGGATCTTTGCTATACGGAGGATTCCGGGGCGCAGGCGGATCTGAACCTGGTGATGACGGGCAAAGGCGGTGTCGTGGAAGTGCAGGGCACTGCCGAGGGCGGCCCTTTTTCGCGCAGGCAGCTGGACGAGCTGTTGGCCCTCGGCAACAAAGGCATCCGGGAACTGATCAGGGAGCAGGAGCGGGCGTTGGGCGGGAACCCCGGCCGGTAGGCTCCCATGTTCACTAGGGCGACAACATGCAAAGGGTGTGAGGTGGTCTGTATGAATACGTTGCTGCTGGCGACCAACAACGAAGGAAAGCTCAAGGAGATACGGGCGATCTTTGCCGGGTTCTACCCGCGCGTACTCACGCTCGCACAGGCGGGGTTGGAGCTCACCGTAGTCGAGGACGGCGCGACGTTTGCGGAAAACGCGCTGAAGAAGGCGAAAGAGGCCGTGCGCATCTCTAAAATGGACGCTCTGGCCGACGATTCCGGCCTGTGTGTGGACGCGCTCGGCGGCGCGCCCGGCGTGCATTCGGCGCGGTATGCCGGGGAGCGCGCAGGCGACGCGGCGAATAACGATAAGCTGCTTCGGGCGCTCGAACACGTGGACGAGCCATATCGCACCGCTTCGTTCGTATGCTGCGTGGCCCTTTGCGGGGCGGACGGGAAGACGTTCACCGCCGAGGGACGCTGCGAGGGGAGGATATTGCGCGCGCCGCAGGGCGAAAACGGATTCGGTTACGATCCCCTATTCTGGTACGAGCCTTTCGGCTGCACCTTCGCGCAGGCGTCCGCCGCGCAGAAGAACGCGGTCAGCCACCGCGCCCGCGCGCTCAGGGCACTGGCGGAAAAGCTGGCCATGGAGCAGGTCAGATGAAAGATGAGAAGGAAAGCCTCATCAGAGTCGGCGTGATCGCCGACACGCACAGGAACCTGGCTTCCATTCGGCGCGCGCTGGGCCTGATGGGGAAGCTCGACTGTCTGATGCACCTGGGTGACGGCGTCAGGGACGTCCAGTTCGTCGAGACCGTTTACGACATCCCCGTATACGCCGTGGGCGGGAACTGCGATTTCGGCAATTATCCCGCCGAACTGACGGTCGAACTCGGCGGGCGGAAGATCCTCCTGACCCACGGCCACCTTTTCGGAATACGCAAATTCGGCACGCGCCCGCTCATCAGGAACGCCGTCAAGCACGGCTACGACATCACGCTCTACGGACATACGCACGTGCCCGAGCTGTTCGCCAGCGGCCGGCACGTTTTCCTGAACCCGGGCAGCACGTCCGAGCCGCGCGGACCGCAAAGGCATCCCACTTGCGGCCTGATCGAGCTGCGGGGCGGGGAGATTTTCCCGAGCCTTCTGAGGCTGGACGCGCGGAAGTGACCGTCGTTGCGGGCTGCGGGCGGCCGCCGGGAACGGTTTTTCAAAGGCCTGAGGCCGGCTTGGGGCGTTTTACCGAAGGACTCGCGCCGGGGCTGTAAGAGGGTCTTGAGGGGGCTTTTGCACAGCGGATAATTATTGACAGTAACCGGCAGTTGTGTTAAAATTCAATACTGTCGGCAGACGTTCGCCGGGCCCTTGCCGCCTTTGTTTCAGTGCCTTTGAAAGCCGGCCGGAATCGCGGATTTGCATGTGCGCCTGTAGCTCAGCTGGATAGAGCAACGGCCTTCTAAGCCGTAGGTCCGGGGTTCGAATCCCTGTAGGCGCGCCAGTATGTCGTGTGGTGGGTATAGCTCAGCCGGTTAGAGTGCCAGATTGTGGCTCTGGAGGTCGTGGGTTCGACTCCCACTACTCACCCCATTTTTTTACGGCGGGACCAAGCCTTCCGCCCTGCCTGGCAGGCGGACCTGAGCGAGCGCACCCCGGGCTGTATTAACGAAACATGCGGGTCGTTGGAGTACGCAGTTTTCAATGCATCTCCCGCGTTGACAGGGTATATGCTATATGTTATGATACTGTTTGCGCGTGGAAACAATGGGGTGTAGCCAAGCGGGTAAGGCACGGGACTTTGACTCCCGCATACGTAGGTTCGAGTCCTGCCACCCCAGCCAATATGACCCATTAGCTCAGTTGGCAGAGCACCTGACTTTTAATCAGGGTGTCCCGCGTTCGAGTCGCGGATGGGTCACCACCCTAAGAGCGGGCGTGGCGGAATTGGCAGACGCGCCAGACTTAGGATCTGGTGCCTAAAAGCGTGGGAGTTCGAATCTCTTCGCCCGCACCATGCGGTAGTAGCTCAGTGGTAGAGTGCCACCTTGCCAAGGTGGATGTCGCGAGTTCGAATCTCGTCTACCGCTCCACTCTGCGGGTGTAGCTCAATGGCAGAGTTCCAGCCTTCCAAGCTGGCTGTGTGGGTTCGATTCCCATCACCCGCTCCATGTCGTGGGCCATTAGCTCAGTTGGTAGAGCACCTGACTCTTAATCAGGGTGTCCCGGGTTCGAGTCCCTGATGGCCCACCACTAAAAAACTCCGTAGGTATGCGGCCTGCGGGGTTTTTCTATTTCGCTGACTATTTGCTGCTTTTCGGAATATGTGCCATTCGTGTGTCATTATGTTCCCGGCAATGATTCCGTCCCACATATTTGATATCTTACGGTCGGTGCTTTCAAGGGCATGTGCGTACACGCGTAACGCAACAGACGCATCTTTAATAACCGTGCCTCCGGGCAACGGACGGAACGTCAACTCCAGACGCGAGTGATATGGTTACCGATGCGTGCCGCAAGCCGTGAAGCGTTACCTTCGGAAGATTGTTCCGACCTACAAAAGAATTCGGTACGGTAGATCAGGCAATGATGGCCTCCTTAAAAGCCAAATACGGTATTCTGAGGCTTTTGGGATTGTCAAGTAAGGTTCTGATCATTGATGAGATTCATGCGTACGACGCATACATGTCCGAAATCATCGAACTGCTCCTGAAATGGTGTAAGGCCCTGAAAATCTCTGTAGTGCTTTTGTCAGCCACGTTGCCTTTTAAAAAGAGACAGAGCCTTATAGGCGCATATGAGGGAGAGGGCATAGGATCGCAGGCTTATCCTCTGATGGAGAGGGTGAGCGGATGAGTCTGCCCCACGCACGTGGGGGTGAACCTCAGGGGGTCCTGAAACAGCGAAAAACCGCATAGTCTGCCCCACGCACGTGGGGGTGAACCCTCGACGGGCGGATTCACGGACTGCATGCTGCGGTCTGCCCCACGCACGTGGGGTTGAACGTTTTAGCTTTATTAAAAACCATTATTGTTAATTTTAATTTCTCATGAAACAAAAAATGAAGATGCCTATCCCAAAGGCTAACCTATAAAAGAAAAGGTTTGCTCCGTGCCGCAGGCGGCTCACAGGCGTTACATAATCCCCTCTACGTAGAGGGGATTACTATTCACAAACACCTTATTATCGATAGAAGACAGATAATAAAATTTTATCATTTATTCTCACATCTTTGTTATCAAGGGAGCATATAGAACACATATAATAACCTTACACATCCTAACTAAAAGGAAAGGGGTATTGTTTAATGGTCAGCGATGCTTTAGGTATGATCGAAACAAAAGGTCTTGTTGGAGCCATAGAAGCCGCAGACGCGATGGTTAAAGCTGCGAACGTTAGGCTCGTGGGTTACGAGAAAATTGGCTCTGGACTAGTAACGGTCATGATCAGGGGTGACGTAGGCGCCGTCAAAGCCGCAGTTGACGCTGGTACCGCTGCCGCGGACAAAGTTGGCGAAGTCGTTTCCTCGCATGTCATACCCAGGCCGCATTCAGAGATGTCGTTAATCCTTCCCGGCGAGACTAACTGAGAGGGGGGTCTTGAGTGAACGACGCTATGCTTGAAAAAATCATTGCCGAAGTGATGAACTCGAACAAAGAAGAAAAAAAGGAACCTGAAACCGCAAAGGCGGAGCAAGTGATAAGGGCTTGCACGATAACCGAGTTCGTGGGGACCGCGATTGGTGATACTATCGGCTTGGTCATTGCGAACGTGGACGAGAGCCTGCGTGACGCGATGAAGATGGACAAAAAATTCCGCTCGATCGGGATTGTGGGAGGAAGGACGGGAGCCGGTCCGCAGATCATGGCTGCGGATGAATCGGTAAAAGCGACGAACACGGAAATCGTGTCGATCGAAACCTGTCGCGACACGAAAGGCGGTGCGGGACACGGCAGCCTCATTATTTTCGGCGCAGAAGACGTATCGGACGCGCGGCGAGCCGTGGAGGTATCGCTCGGCGAACTGGATAGAACCTTTGGTGATATCTACGGCAATGATGCGGGGCATCTGGAGTTCCAGTACACTGCGCGGGCGAGCTACGCGTGCAACAAGGCATTCAACGCTCCGATAGGGAAAGCGTTCGGCCTTATTGTCGGGGCGCCGGCAGCAATAGGCGTAATAATCTCGGATACGGCCGTGAAAGCGGCGAACGTCGAAGTGATTGGTTATGCGTCGCCGCAGCAGGGCACGTGTTATACCAACGAGGTTATATCGATGATCACGGGAGATTCCGGTGCGGTCAGGCAGGCATTAAAATCCGCCATCAAGGTTGGTTTGCCTCTGCTTGAAACGCTCGCTGGACAGCCTGCGCCTTCCGCGACCAAACCGTACATTTAAGGAAAGGGGATAAAAGCATGGATATCATTGCAAAAGGGTTCAGCCAACCTACGAAAAGAATCGAATTATTGAAAGAAACTTTAATGAATGCCAAACCAACGATCGAGGCCGATCGTGCCGTGATCGTCATGAACGCTTACAAAAAAACTGAGGCCGAGTCCCCTGTCGTGAGGAGGGCCATCACGCTGGAGGCGATTCTTGACGAATTGCCGATAACGATTAGGGACCAGGAACTCATTGTCGGCAGTTTGACCAAGATTCCCAGGTCCACGCAGATATTTCCGGAATTCTCCAACAAATGGCTCATGAATGAATTCGAATCGCTGGCAAAGAGAGGCGGAGACGCTTTTGAGATCTCTGACGAGACGAAAGCGAAGCTCACCGAGGTGTGCGAGTATTTCGACGGGAAAACGACGCAGGAGTATGCCACCTCACTGATGTCCGCAGAAACGAAGATGTGTATGGAGGCCGGCGTCTTCACCGTAGGAAACTACTACTTCAATGGTGTTGGTCACGTTTCGGTTGATTATGCAAAGGTGTTGAAGAAAGGCTTCAAAGGCATCATGGCCGAGGTTGTTGAGGCGATGGAGAATGCCGATAAGAACAACCCAGAATACCTAAAGCAGATGCAGTTTTGGAAGGCTGTCATCATTACGAGCAACGCGGCAATTAATTTTGCCAAAAGGTATTCAAAGCTGGCCAAGAGCATGGCGGACGCAACCAGTGACAGCAGGCGCAAACAGGAGCTTTTAAAAATCTCCGAAATCTGCAACAAGGTACCTGAGAACCCCGCAACGACTTTCTATGAGGCGTGTCAGAGTTTTTGGTTCGTACAGGCGATCATGCAGATAGAATCGAACGGGCATTCAATTTCACCGTGCCGTTTCGACCAGTACATGAACCCCTACCTCGAAGCCGACAAATCCATTACGGAAGACGAAGCGCTCGAACTTCTTGACTGCCTTACCGTTAAGTTCAACGACGTCAACAAGGTTCGTGACGAGGTTTCGACAAAGGCGTTCGGTGGGTATCCCATGTTCCAGAACATGATCCTCGGCGGACAGACGCCGGGAGGACTGGACGCGACTAACAGGATGTCCTATCTGATGCTCGAGTCAATCGCGCACGTCAGGATGGCACAGCCCTCGATCTCGCTGAGGGTATGGAGCCAGACGCCGGACGAATTCTTGTTCAGAGCAGCGGAGCTGAGCCGAATCGGCTTGGGCATGCCTGCGTACTACAACGACGAGGTCGTTATCCCTGCGCTTACCAACAGGGGTGTTACGCTTGAGGATGCCAGGGATTACGGCATTATCGGTTGTGTCGAGCCCCAGAAGCCGGGAAAGACGGAGGGCTGGCATGACGCCGCTTTCTTTAACATGGCTAAGGTGCTCGAGTTCACTATGAACAACGGTGTGTGCCCGATGTGCAACAAACAGATAGGGCCAAAGTCGGGCGATGTAACCACATTCACGTCCTTCGACCAGTTTATGGAAGCCTTCCGCAAGCAGATGGAGTTCTGCGTTTACCACCTTTGTGCCGCCGATAACTGTGTTGATATCGCACACGGGGCAAAATGCCCGCTGCCTTTCCTCTCGAGCATGGTGGAAGACTGCATTAGCGTTGGCAAATCGGCTACTGAAGGCGGGGCGCATTACAACTTTACCGGGCCGCAGGGCGTGGGCGTTGCCAACGTCGGCGACTCACTTATGGGTATCAAGAAGTTTGTGTTCGACGAGGGCAGGGTTACGATGGCCCAGATGAAAGAAGCAATCGACAGTAACTTTGGCGCCGGGACCGCACCGGAGGCTACCTCGGGAGACCCGTCTTACGAGATGGTTCTGGCCGCTGTGAAGAAGATTCTGGCAGAGAATAGCCAGATCGACGCTGAAGGCATTAAAAAGTCTCTGAACGCTAACCCCACGGCTTCCGGTGACCTGGAGCAGTTGCGTCTGGCATTGCAGAATGAAGCACCCAAGTTCGGCAACGATGCTGATGAAGTCGATATGCTTGCCCGTGAAGGCGCGCTGATCTATTGTTCAGAAGTCCAGAAGTACAGGAATCCCAGAGGCGGACAGTTCCAGGCCGGTTTGTATCCCGTTTCGATCAATGTGCTCTTCGGTACGATGATTGGGGCCACGCCTGACGGCCGCAAAGCTGGCGAACCCTTAGCCGACGGCGTTTCCCCGGTGCGGGGTGCGGACACCAACGGGCCGACCGCGGCGACCAACTCCGTCGCCAAGCTGGACCACTTTATTGCCTCGAACGGTACACTGCTTAACCAGAAGTTCCATCCAGGCGCTTTGCAGGGTGACGAGGGCGTTAAGAACTTGGCAGCCTTGATACGAAGCTACTTTGACCGAAAAGGAATGCATGTTCAGTTTAATGTTGTCGACAGGGATACCCTTTTAGCAGCCCAGAAGAATCCCGAGCAATACAGGGATCTTGTGGTCCGCGTCGCAGGTTACAGTGCACAGTTTATCTCTCTTGACAAGGCTATTCAGGATGACATCATTATGAGGACCGAGCATACATTCTAAAGCGGTAACGAGTATACATCACATGGGGAAATTCCCCATGTGATGTATACGATTAGGAGGGCTTCATGCAAGTAACAGTAGATTACGAAAAACAAGGCATTATCTTCAATATCCAGAAGTATTCGATTCACGATGGACCGGGGATACGGACGATTGTATTTCTCAAAGGATGTCCTTTGGCCTGTAAGTGGTGTAGCAATCCCGAGTCACATCAGTTCGAGCCTGTCGTGCTTTTCAACGAGAGAAACTGTATCCACTGCGGAAGATGTGTTGCGGCCTGTAGTATAGGCGCAATCGATGCGAGCATTAAAGGGCGGATAAACCGCGCGAAATGCATAAATTGTCTTACATGCGCTTCGGTGTGCAACGCGAACGCCTTGGTTGTATCCGGCGAGAGGATGAGCGTAGCGGAAGTCATGGAGGAGTTGAAAAAGGACGCGATTCAGTATAGAAGGTCGGGTGGAGGTATCACTCTTTCGGGGGGAGAGCCCTTGTACCAGCCGGACTTTTCTTCGGAAATCCTCAAAGCCTGCTCGGCAGTGGGTTGGCATACGGCGGTGGAGACGACGGGTCTTGCGTCAGAGGAAGTGATCCGACAGGTTATCCCGCTCATTGACCTTGTACTGCTCGATATCAAATGCATCGACCCTGAGGTTTTCAAGGAAAACACCGGTGGATCGAACGCGGTTATCATCAAAAACGCGTTTCTTATCGGTGAGCTTGCTAAAGAGGTCATCGGCAGGGTACCGGTTGTGCCGGGGTTCAACGCAGACGAGCAGAGCATCAAGATGATAGGCGCATTTGCAAAATATATCCCCAGCATCAAAGAAATCAACCTGTTGCCCTATCACAAGCTGGGCACCAGCAAATATGAAGCGATGGGGATGGAATATCCGATGGACCCGTCTCTGAATACCCCCTCCGCCGAAGAGATGGAGGCGTATAAACGGATCATTGAAGATATGGGCTTCAAATGCAAGATCGGGGGTTAACCCTGTATGAACTCATCACTAATCGAGGGGCTGGTCAGGAAGGTGCTCGAGGAACTGCAACGGCAAAGAAGCGGGATCCAAAAGCAGATTTTACTGATCATGGATACGCAAAAAAACGTAATTGAGCAGACGGCGGCGGACATAGAAAGGCTGAAAAAGAGTGGTAATTCGCTTGTTGCAGTCACAACACCGTGTATGAAGGAATATATCCTTGGGCTGGATCTGTACGACGCCGTCTACGATTCCGGTACGGGTACGGAAATGAGGGGTGTTATCAAAGGTTCCGCCGCCATAGGGGTCATGTCCATGGGGTTTTCGGCTTTAGCAAAAATCTGCACGGGCATCTCGGAAACGTTGCCCGAGATTACAGTAGCGAGGGCATTGAGAATGGGCAGGACCATCACCTTTTGCATAAACGGGTGCTTACCGGCAGACCTGTCCGACAGTGTGAGCGAAGGATACTTACGCATGATTATAGGGCATCTCAGGACAATTGCATCTTTCGGGTGTAGATGGGAAAAAGTCCAGGCGTTCTGCCGAAGCCTAGGGGATGACGCACGACCAACGAATGAGATGACGGGAGAAACAGTTGAGGCAGGATATTATCCTTGCATAGATAGGCGGATTATTTCAAAAAAAGACATTCTTGCGTATAGCGGCTGGGGAGGCGTGATCATACCCGAAATGGCTTATATAACAGATGAAGCAAGGGAGTATGCTGCCAAAGGCAACATTTCCATATTAAGGAAATTGGTTTAAGAGAACGTAAATCCGTAGGTCATATAAATTTGGAGGTGCAAAGAATGTCAGCAATAAAATCGGCAAGCAAGATTACCGAATTTGTAGGAACAGCCATAGGGGACACCATCGGGCTGGTTATTGCCAATGTAGACGAAAGCTTACGTGACGCGATGAAGATGGACAAAAAATTCCGCTCGATCGGAATTGTGGGAGGAAGGACGGGAGCCGGTCCGCAGATCATGGCTGCGGATGAATCGGTAAAAGCGACGAACACGGAAATCGTGTCGATCGAAACCTGTCGCGACACGAAAGGCGGTGCGGGACACGGCAGCCTCATTATTTTCGGCGCAGAAGACGTATCGGACGCGCGGCGAGCCGTGGAGGTATCGCTCGGCGAACTGGATAGAACCTTTGGTGATATCTACGGCAATGATGCGGGGCATCTGGAGTTCCAGTACACTGCGCGGGCGAGCTACGCGTGCAACAAGGCATTCAACGCTCCGATAGGGAAAGCGTTCGGCCTTATTGTCGGGGCGCCGGCAGCAATAGGCGTAATAATCTCGGATACGGCCGTGAAAGCGGCGAACGTCGAAGTGATTGGTTATGCGTCGCCGCAGCAGGGCACGTGTTATACCAACGAGGTTATATCGATGATCACGGGAGATTCCGGTGCGGTCAGGCAGGCATTAAAATCCGCCATCAAGGTTGGTTTGCCTCTGCTTGAAACGCTCGCTGGACAGCCTGCGCCTTCCGCGACCAAACCGTACATTTGATGCTTATAATGAAGACAGTTCTTTCCCCAAGAGTTCAGAAAAGGAGTGAAGCGCATGCCAGGATACGCTCTCGGATTGATTGAAACAGAGGGCCTACCCGCGGCGATTGAAGCGACGGATGCGGCGTTGAAATCTGCGAACATACGGCTCATAGGATATGAATTGGCTACGGGTGGTATTGTGACCGTAAAGGTCGAGGGGGAGGTCAGTGCGGTCGATACGGCAGTACGTTCCGGTTCAGTTGCAGCATCCAGGATTAACCGCCTGAAAAGCGTGCATGTAATCCCAAGGCCCAGCAATGATTTGAACCGAATAGTACGGTCGAAAGATACTGTGGGTACAAAGGCGCATGGAATAAGGGTGGCCGAAGACGAACCGGCTACTGATATTCCCGGACCTGCCGCTGAAACTGTTGATGCTGCCGGACATGCCGAAGTAAAAGACGAAGGAATTCCCGAAGAAGATGCAGAGCAAGCCGTAAGTACGGATTATGAATCCCTTAAGGAAACAAACGGTGGAGCTGAACCTAACGCTGTCAGTGAAAAAGAAGAAGCCATCGAGACTGGACCAAATGTCGATGATCAACAGGTGGTAGCTGCTATTGAGACTGAAACTGATATCGCGGGCGATCAGGCAGAACCCAGCGAGGAAGAAACAACCGCGGATGAGCAGGAACCGATAGACGAGGATGCACAAGACAACAAGGAACTGGAGTATACCTGCAATCTCTGCCATGACCCGCTATGTGGCCGAAGCAAAGGCCAGCCCAAGGCATCGTGTATCCATTACGAAAAAAGTTAAGGGGATAAGGATATGAATGAAGCATTAGGTATGATCGAGACCAAAGGCCTCGTAGGTGCGATTGAAGCAGCCGACGCCATGGTAAAATCCGCAAACGTGGTCCTTATTGGGAAGGAAATGATTGGCAGCGGGCTGGTCACTGTTATGGTGCGCGGAGACGTAGGTGCAGTCAAGGCGGCAACGGATGCGGGAATGGAGGCGGCGCGGCGGGTCGGGCAACTCATTTCAGCCCACGTAATCGCCAGGCCTCATGATGAGACAAACAACATACTTCCAGATGCGAGACAACCTGAAAACCCTGTAGAGGAGCCAGATGCCACAGATGATTCAGATTAATGATCGCTTGATAGAGAGGATCCTTCAAGAAATAAAAAGCCAGTTGCAGGCTGTAAGTAATGATTTCATCAGAGTGGGCATATCGAACCGCCATGTGCACCTGTGCCCTGAAGACCTTGCAGCTCTGTTCGGCCCCGGATATGCCCTCACCAGAATGAAGGAACTTTCGCAACCTGGGGAGTTCGCCGCCGAAGAGGTGTTGACCATCACGGGCCCGAAAAGAAGTTTCCGAAACGTGAGAATTTTGGGCCCCGTCCGCGCCAGGACCCAGGTTGAGATATCTATTTCGGACAGTTTCGCCCTGGGGATCAAACCTCTTGTTCGAGCGTCCGGCGACGTGGAGGGCGCAGAGGGCATTGTGATAACAGGGCCGAAAGGAAGCATTAAAAAAGAGGAAAGCGTCATAGTCGCCCAGCGGCACATACACATGCCCCCGGGTTTTGCCGGAGCCCGAGGAATCAAAGACGGTGACTTGGTATGCGTCAAGACGGACAACAACGTGCGCCAACTCGTGTTTGGGAAGGTTCTGGCGAGAGTTTCCGACAAATATGCTCTGGAAATGCATGTTGACGTGGAGGAAGCCAACGCCGCAGGGCTCAGAAACGGAGATATTGTGAGCTTGGTCGACTGCAGCATTATGGAATAAGAAGAAAAATATGGGTCTGACAAAAGTGAACGAGTATATACGAAGATTCGACGAAATCCTGAAGGGGAATTCTATTATTCCCGCTCATGGCAAACTCAAAGCCGGCGTTGACCTCGGCACGGCAAACATCGTTATGTCCGTACTGGATGAGAAGGACGAAGCGGTTGCGGGTGCGACCTATGGCGCGTCCGTGGTCAAAGACGGTCTCGTGGTCGATTATATAGGCGCGGTGAACATCGTAAAGCGACTCAAGCGCCAGATCGAGGAAAAACTGGGCAGGGAAATCAGATGCACGGCAACGGGCATACCGCCGGGTACCGTGGGCGGTAATAGACAGGTCATCGTCAACGTGTGTGAATCGGCAGACTTGGATGTAACGAATGTGGTGGATGAACCGTCGGCAGCGGCAGCGGTGCTGGGCATAAAGGAAGGCGCTGTGGTCGATGTGGGGGGCGGGACTACCGGAATCAGCGTCATAAAAGATGGAAAGGTGATCTATACGGCTGATGAACCGACAGGCGGGACACATATGACCCTCGTACTTGCTGGACATTACAGGATACCCTACGAAGAAGCCGAGGAAGTGAAACGTGATCCAAAAAGAAGCGATGACGTGTTTTCTATCATATACCCGGTTGTTGAAAAGATGGCGCATATCGTAAGACACCATATAAAGGGCTATAACATCAGAAAAATCTATGTTGTAGGCGGGGCATGCAGCTTTAACGAATTTGAAACTGCCTTTGAAAGGACTTTGGGCATCAGGACGTTCAAACCCGAGAACCCTCTGCTGGTGACACCTCTTGGCATTGCGAAAAATTGTGTCGGGTGAAAATACCTGTGCGCCGGACAACAAAATGAATCGAACGCCCGAATAAATGGAGGTCAGAATATGTTCATAGCGAAGGTAGTGGGCACCGTAGTATCGACGCGCAAAGATGAATCGCTTGCGGGGAAAAAAATACTCCTGGTACAGCCTTTGGACGCCCAACTGGAGGCTGAGGGGAGGCCGGAGGTAGCTGTAGATTCCGTGGGCGCCGGTACCGGGGAAACGGTGATAGTAACGTGGGGAAGTATAGCCTCCACTGTTTTCGAAAGCAATGCGCCAATCGACTGTACGATCATAGGCATTGTGGATAACGTTGAAGTCAAGTTATAAGAGGAGGATCAAGAAATATGGCCATGAATGTTGAACAATTGGTTAAGCAGGCGATTGCGGAAATCACCGTTTCGGGATTGAATAACTGCGGAAGCAACATTTTTTCAACGATGGATGAGGCTGTGGAAGCGGCTTGGAGCGCCCAAAAAGAATTGGTGAAGCTAAGTATCGTTGAAAGGGAGCATCTATTGAAGTCAATGCGCGAAGAGGCGAGGAAGAACGTCGATCTGATGTCAAGAATGGCCTACGAGGAAACAGGTATCGGCAGGCCGGAGGACAAAGTAAAAAAGAACATTCTCGCAATCGACAAAACCCCGGGGACAGAGGATCTGCAACCGGTCGCTTATACCGGGGACGATGGCCTGACGCTTGTCGAGCGTTCACCGTTCGGGGTTATCGGGGCAATTACACCAATGACGAACCCGACAGAAACGGTGATTTGCAACGGAATCGGGATGATTGCGGCTGGTAACTCCGTGGTCTTTAGCCCACACCCTAGTGCAAAGCTATGCACGAACAAAGCGATAGAAATTCTTAACCATGCGATAATTAAGGCGGGAGGACCCGCTAATCTGCTAACATCGGCAGCCGAACCAAGCATAGAGAACGCAAACATAATGATGAAGCATCCAAAGATTGCAATGATTTGTGCCACGGGCGGACACGGCGTGGTAAAAGCTGCGCTTTCGATGGGGAAGAAGGCCATAGGGGCCGGTGCGGGTAACCCTCCAGCTCTGGTGGACGAGACTGCGAACATCGAGCAAGCGGCCATCGACATCATTAACGGATGCTCGCTGGATAACAACGTCCTTTGCATCGCCGAGAAGGAAGTGATTGTGGTCGACAGCGTCGCGGACTTCCTCATACACTGCATGAAAAAGCACGGGGCATACCACGTTACTGACCAAAAAGTGATTGCTAAACTCGAAGATATGGTAGTCGATAAAAATGGCGGGCCCAATAAGAAGTTCGTTGGTAAAAACGCTGACTATATAATGAAACAAATCGGTATCGAAATTGATTCGTCGATTCGGGTCATTACGGCAGAAACAAAGGCAGACCATCCTTTTGTGATGACAGAACTGCTGATGCCTGTGCTTCCTATCGTTCGTGTCAAGGACGTGAAAGAAGGCATTAACCTTGCAGTTAAGGTGGAACAGGGCTGCAAGCACACGGCCATCATGCACTCGAGCAATGTGAATAATCTCTCAGAATGCGCAAAGGCCATTCAAACGACGATATTTGTGAAGAACGCGCCGTCTTATGCAGGGCTCGGATTCGGCGGCGAGGGGCATACAACATACACAGTTGCAGGGCCGACGGGGGAAGGGATTACATCGGCCAAGTGTTTTGCAAGAGAGAGAAGATGTGTCCTTTACGGAGCATTCTCTATCAGATAGAATCGAGGTTTACCATGACCAACAGCACGGCGGGCCTTATAAGGGAATGCGGCGTCGTAGGCGCCGGTGGTGCAGGCTTTCCAACGCACGTCAAGCTTTCTTCAGAAGCACAATTCGTCATCATGAACGCCGCGGAATGCGAACCCCTGCTGCAGGTGGACCAACGGCTATTGGCGGAATACGCTGAGGATATCCTCTTTGCTTTACAAATGGTTGTGGCGGCGGTAAAGGCACGAAAAGGGATCGTCTCCATCAAAGGAAAACACAGGGATGTTATCGCGTGCATAGAATCGGCTCTACTACGGTATCCAGAGCTGGAATTGTTCGAGCTTGGCGATTTCTACCCCGCGGGAGACGAACAGGTCACAGTATACGAAGTGCTAAAAAAAATTGTGCCCGAAGGTGGGATACCTCTTCACGTACAGGCGGTGGTCCTCAATGTCGAAACCTTGTTTAATGTTCGAAACGCTATACAAAACGTTCCGGTAACGGAAAAATTCCTCACCGTCATCGGCGAGGTTTACAACCCAGTAACCGTGAAGGTCCCCATCGGCATTAGTGTCCCTGAGGCAATCGCGCTCGCCGGCGGCCCGTCCATAGCCGAATACTCTGTGATTGAGGGGGGGCCAATGATGGGAAAGCTTATCGACGTGAATAATGCTGTCGTAAGTAAGACAACGAAAGGATATATCGTTTTACCATCAGACCATCCGCTGGTACTTTCCAAGGGGAAAAGCATGGAGAGGATGCTCAGGGATGCCCGCATCGCATGCTGTCACTGTTCGATTTGTACGGAGGTGTGCCCACGGAACCTCCTCGGACATCGGATCCATCCTGACAAGCTGATGCGAATGGCCAGCTATAGGAACGGAATTGAAACGGATCCAAAAATGGATGCGGCGCTATTGTGCAGCGAATGCGGCCTCTGTGAGTATGCGTGCGTAATGGGGCTGCAGCCCTGGAAACTCAACAGCTATCTCAAAGAAAAGTTCGCAGAAGCCGGAATTAAAAGAAAAGACAACCGGCAACCCGAATCCGTTTCGGAATTCAGGGGAAACAAGAAATTTCCGATCAAAAGACTCATGAACCAGCTAAAAATCGGGCACTACGACGCGCATGCGCCGCTTATAACGGCTAATGAGGACGGATTCACGCGCGTATTCATCGGGTTAAAGCAACACTTCGGTGCCGCTGCCCTGCCCGTCGTATCGACGGGGGACAGAGTTGAAAAGGGTGAACTGATAGCCGATATTCCGGAAGGCAGGCTTGGGGCGCGAATCCATGCGAGCATTGCCGGAGAAGTTGCAAACGCAGGCCCGGATTTGATCGAGATAGTGCGGGAGGGGCAGCATGAAAAAGTCCATCGGCATCCTTGAATTCAGGAGCATCGCGAAGGGGATAGAGGCGACGGACGCCATGCTTAAAGCGTCAAACGTGCAGCTGATTCTTTCCACACCCCTTTGCCCCGGGAAATATATCACCATTGTAAGGGGAGAAGTTGGCCCGATAAACATCGCTGTGGAGGCTGGAAGGCAAGCGGGTTCGGATTTCGCTTTGGAAGGGTACGTGATTCATAACGTGAGCGAAGCAGTTTATCCGGCATTGACCGGGACCGTTAACGCCGACCGCCTCGCTTCACTGGGGATCATTGAGACAATGACGGCGGTATCGTCCGTCATCGCGGGTGATATAGCGGTCAAAGCGTCGAACGTGACGCTCATGGAAATCCGCATCGCCAGGGGATTGGGGGGCAAGGGCTTTGTATTACTTACCGGGGAGGTCGCTTCCGTAAAGACGGCGATACAAGCCTGCGAGGAAAGGCTGAAGCAAGAGGGTATCATCATCGCCACATCAATTATCGCGTCGCCGGCGAAAGACATCCTTTGTGCAATTTAACAAACCATATTTATTGGCTCCTTTAGGCGTTTCGGAAGGCTTTAATATGCAAGAACCTAACACTGCGCTTCAGGCAAGGCGTTCCGCAATAATTTTGCAAGCGAGCCGATAATGACAGGACAGTATTGTCTTTGTGGGGAAAGCCCACACCGTCAGTGCCCGATGACCGACCCTCCCAAATATGAATGCACAAAAAGGCCAATTTTTATAATCGGGTGTGATGCCGAAGCAAGCGAGTCAATGCCAGGTCCAGGATGAAAGATGTATCTTCTGCTGTGACGGTTAGAGAGATGCCGTGCAAATAAGTACCCATCACCTGCTTGGTTGTTATGATAATAAAAAGTTAAATCTATGAGGAAAATATTTATTAAATACTATAAAAATTTGACCAAGAGCATAATCTCATTGACTGTTAGAATATATGATAATGAACAATAATTTCCATATGAACTCGATAAATATGCTATAACGAAACGGAGTATAGGGGGCGTTAATATGCTGACCATCAAGAAGATTAATACTCCAGCTAAAGGCACTATAGAGATATTAATCAAACGTTTACAAAGTGACGAACTAGGTAACAAACTACGAAACAATGGCTTAGCTTCAGTTGGGATGATACAAGGCCCGCTCGTACTAATCATCGCAGCTGGAGACGTGGCGGAAAAGGCATCAAACGTGGAGGTTGCGGAGATAACGGGGATATGTCCGCAGCATATGGCTATGGTCGGTGTTTTCGGAGACATTTCAGCAGTTGCGGTGGCATTGAAGGCTGTAGAAAACTGGGAGCAGAACGGTTATACCTCGGGGGATGAATCAAGTCTCCTTTAAAGCATACCTTATCTTTGTTGGCAAGCATTTCACTACGGAATTGGCAAGAGCAGAAACAAAACTAATATAATCGACAATTCTCGCTGACCATTGGTATAGGTGGTGAAAATCTAGCATGCAACTGAGCTTGCAGCGGTTACCATTGACTGCCGCGGCGACCCTGTTACGAAATATAGCAATTTTACGGACTTCTGCAAGCTGTTCCGGGGAAATAAACTTGTCTGCCAGTCCTGTTACAAGTCGGATGCATACGGCGGGCTCGAGGCTGCAAGAACGGGAAGGCCAAACGTTTACAGGTGCCATGCGGGGCTTGTGGAGTTTGTGGTCCCCATATCGATCAAACAACAGTACGTCGGGGCCTTGATAGCGGGACAGATCAGGCTTTCAAACAACGAAATGGACCGGTTGGACTTTATTACGAAGCAATCGGAGCAGATCTTTGATAACACAGAGATTTTGGATGCCTACAACAGTTCCGATAGCCCGGCTTGATAAGATATTGGCGTGTGCCCAGTTAATGAACACGGTGGTAAAGAATGCGATCGAGCAGGAGGCAACCCAAAGCCTGCGCAAAGAATTACGAACCATGGATCAAGAACTGTATAGGGAAGTCCAGGCAAAGCACCATCTTGAAAATGAATTAAGGGACTCTCAGATAAAGACACTACAAATGCAGTTTAATACCCACTTCCTTTTTAACCTAATGAACACGATATGCAGTCTGGCTACGATAGAAAAAGCGCAAAGAACACAGGAATTTGCATGTTTGATGGGCGATATTCTACGTTCTTCTCTAAAAAACGGCTCTAACGGAACTGTGGACAAAGAGGTAGGCCAAATCGAACAATATATTAAGATGCATACTGTCCGATACAGAAACAGGTTTGCATACAGTATTGACATTAGCCCCGAAATTCGGGAATACACCGCCTTCTGGGGTGCTTGTGCCATTCGTGGAAAACAGCATTATACACGGCTTAGACCTGCTGCACTTCCAAGCAAGGACATGTTCAGCGCTATACACGTCCGGGTATCCTAATTGTAGACGAGGTTGGATACATGCAGCTTGATCGTAAGTTTGCGAAATTGCTTTTAGGCTGATCTGCTCAAGTTATTAGACGGCAGCATCGTTCGATAGAGTACAATAATGTTTGCAATTTACTAGATGGATACAAAAAGCCATCGACAACTCCGATAGAATGAATGTGATAGCTCAAAAAATCTACCACGGATTTGACCGAATTGCTACTACAATGCATGGCGGAACCCGACCCGATGTTTTTAATGTTGGAGTGGCTATTTGACCGTCTGATGGGAGCGGGGATTTCCTCGAAGATCGGAGCGGATAAGTCGCAACATTACATCTGATCGCCAGTTTACCGTTTCATTTTCGTCCGCATAGCTTATGCCTCACTTCTATATCGGCGATGACATGACGACCGGCAAGACCCTTATCGTGTGCCGCGTGTGCCATTCGTGCGCCACTTTTTCAGAATAATTTGCAGAATCTAATTAACGCTCGAAAGAATCCTTTAAAATAGGGCTCTCACGAAACCTCAACGAAACTCATCGAAACATATTTCGGACTCTTAATCAGGGTGTCCCGGGTTCGAGTCCCTGATGGCCCACCACTAAAAATCCCCGTAGGTATGCGGCCTGCGGGGATTTTTATGTTCGATCGTTATTCGTTATTTTCGGTTTGCGTTCTGTTCGATCTGGCGGTTTGCGGCAACCCTGATTCCATGTCCTCAGCATGGAAATACAGATCGCACCGGCCCGCAACCTGCATCACGTTGAAATATCTGTTTTCCGACGGTATCCACTCATTGACGAACCGGTTATACAGTCCAGGGCCGCTTCTTTTCAGTATCCGGCGTTTTTGTTCTGCGATGTCAATATCCAGGAAGATCCTGAGATCATAGTATCCGGCGAGCGTCGGATGCATGCTGTATGCGCCCTCAATGATACTGAGCCTTTTGGGTTTGACTCGTATCGGCCGGCTCATGGAATTCGTCCTACAACTGTATGCGCAATAGGAAAAACCGTTTACGCTTGTCAATCGGGATACGACTTCTTTATGAAACCGTTCATAATCGACATTGCCTCCGGCCTCGTTTATTCGCGCCTCAGTCTTTTGTTCAGGCCGCAGGAAGAAATCGTCCATGCGAAACACATTACAATCGTATACGCCGCCTATGAGCGAGGACAACGTGCTTTTCCCGGCGCCGCACGGACCGTCTATCGCCACGCATACGGAATCCTTGCATTCAAGCAACGCGTCTATTCTGGAGAAAACCTCGATGCATCGCGCATATGCCATGCTGATGATGCGGTATGCCGGGGAATAGGCCTTATGATACGCTTCGCTGTGTTTTACAGGCGGGTACCCCTCTTGTCTGTATATCTCGAGATAATGATCCAGCTCGTTGACATCGTAGGGCAGGATTTGAAGCCGGCAGCATTCTCTGAACCCTTGCAGTTTTTCTTCGAATCGCCGGATGTTGCCCCGCACGGAATCCGCGGTATTGAGAAACAATCGGGTCAACGTCGCAGGGCTGATGCCCGTGGCGTTGATGCCCGATAAATGAAACCGGCACAGTGCGTTCCCGATTTCCTCCAATACGACAGGCGCCACAGCGTCACGCGATGTACGGCATTCTTCCTCGATTTGCGACCGGCCCCGATTCGGACATGCAATTAGGTGCCTTCCGGCAAATTCGTTTTGATAGATCAGCTTGACCATATCCTGAATCTGCATTGCCGGATACCTGTTGTGATGCGTGAGCAAAATATCCTTCATGCCGCCATGCCCTGCGCCCTATCGAGTCTTTTTGTGCGATTAATCGCCATGACTATAACGGGGATCAGCACGATCTGAATCAGGATGCCCGGCCATGCGACCAGTATCGCGCCGGACAAAAACATCTGCCACGTCAATGCCGTGCCGGCGATGCCGAATAACAGATAGGCGACGGCCCCCCAGATGAGCCTGCCGCCAACCATTGCGAGGAGTAGGGAAACATAGATGAAAACGTTTTTTTTCGGGAAAATCTTGTAGAAAAGCCCCGACAACAAACCGTATACCGCTAATTCAAACGCCATTGCCACCGCAGTTGGGAACATAGGAGGCATGCCGAACAGCATGCTGCGCAACAAAGGCGATATGAACCCGACGGCCAGGCCGTACGGCCACCCGCAGATGAAACCGCAGAGCAGCACCGGCAGGTGCATCGGGAGAAGCATGTTCCCGAATTGCGGTATCTGTCCGGTTAAAAACGGCAGCAGCAGACACAGAGCGAGAAACAATCCGGAGTACGCCAAATTCCTTACCGATGATTTTTTCATGATTTTTCACCTCGCGATAATAAGACGCCACGAAGATACCCTCCTTGTGGAGCAAAAATACCTTCGTGGCGTCATTTGTACGATATGAAACTATATTAATATGATACTGACATTACAAAAATTTGTCAAGCCGACCGGACGATTATGGGCGTTATTCCATGAAGGCCGTTGCGGACGCGTTTATCGGGGCACTTGGAACCCTCGCAAACACTACGCCACGGGGTTGGGCGGTTGCCCTTTTTCCATTTGTTGCCTCCTTTTGCTGAAATATTCTCTCACGTGCGGCGGGTTTTATTCACGACTCGCGCGAGTTGACGTAACATAGGCATGGCAGGGCGGACGTCGGATTCATTTCGAAAAAAACACGGCAGGCCTTCGCCGCTCGTGTTTCTGTCATATTCAACGGCCATGGCTCTTGACAGGAAGCAAAACGTGAAATATAATCAACAATGTAACCATAACATATTTATTTGCCGTCGCGGGAGGTGAACGTAATGGATAGCGAGCGGATCGCCGAGGAGCTGAAAAAGAGGAAGGTACGCCCGTCGTACCAGCGGATCAGGATCTACGGCTACCTGCTGGGGCAGCGGTCGCACCCGACCGTCGACGAGATCTTCCACGCGCTCGTCGAAGACATCCCCACGCTTTCCAAAACAACGGTGTACAACGCGCTGAACCTGTTCGCGAAGGCGGGGCTTGTAAGGGTCATAACGATCGAGGACAACGAGATGCGCTATGACGCCGACATGTCGGTCCACGGGCATTTCAAATGCGAAGCGTGCGGCGCCGTGACGGATTTTCCTCTCGATCCGGACGCGATGGTGCACGACGCCCTGGAAGGGTACTTAACGAAGGAACGGAACGTATATTTCAAGGGGCTCTGTCCCCGATGCAATCAAGGAGGAGTAAAACATGAAAAGTCTGAACGGAACAAAAACGGCTGAAAACCTGCTCAAGGCATTTGCGGGCGAATCGCAGGCGCGCAACCGCTACACGTACTACGCGTCCGTGGCGGATAAGGAAGGGTACAAGCAGATAAGAAACATCTTCATCGAAACTGCGGACAACGAGAAGGAACACGCGAAGCGATTCTTCAAGCACCTTATTGCCGGGCTGGACGAACTGCCCGCGGCGGTCGAGATCACGGCGGATTATCCGGTCGCGATGGGCACGACGCTCGAAAACCTGAAGGCCGCGGCGGCCGGTGAAAAGGAGGAATGGTCCGACCTTTACCCGGCGTTTGCCGATACGGCCGAAGAAGAGGGGTTTTCCGAGATCGCGCTGATGTTCAGGAATATCGCCAAGGCCGAGGTCCGGCACGAGACACGCTTCATCAAGCTGGCCAAAAACGTCGACGGGGGAACCGTCTTCAAAAAAGAGCAGAAGGTGCAATGGAAATGCGGAAACTGCGGCTATATCCACGAAGGGCTGGAAGCGCCTGCAGAATGCCCGGCGTGCGCGCACCCGCAGGCGCATTTCGAGGTTTTCGCCGAGACCTATTGAAGCTGAAATCGACGCAGCCCCAAGGCGCCGGCGTGTTGAAGAAAACCACGCCGCCGCCGTGCTATGGTGCTCCGCCGCGTTATCGCTCTTTTGCACCCGAAATCTGGCAACCCGGGAGAAGCGGGGTTCCTTTTTACAGGGCCTCGCTTTTTTCGTCTCGCTGTTACCCGACGGGGCCATTCAATAGCGATGGCAACAAACGCTTGATTCAATCGGTTATGTTTGGTGATAGAATAGTTACGGGCTTTTGACCTCGTAGCCCGCCACTAGCTAGGAGAGGCATAAAGAAACGCTATGAGCGATATGAACACGAAGATCAACTGGCTTGCGGAATTTATAAACGAGGAAACGGAAAAGAGTTATTTCGAGTCCGACAGGCCGACATTCATAAAGCATATAAAGTTGCTGCTTGTGATCGCAGGCGTGCTGTACATGCTCTTTATCATACCCGACAGCTTACTGATAAGCGACCCCACCGTATTTTCGCTGATTCTCGCCAACAGGCTCGCCGTCGTTGTCATGGTAGCGCTCCTCTACAAAAAAATAGGGGATATCAGGCGCAGCGGCGTCATATACTGGCTGGTCACCCTCTGCGAGATCATCATCGCCGTTTCCTTCTGCGCCGTGTTCTATCAATACGAGAACCCGGATTTTCTGATCCAGACTATCGGCCTGATGATAATCATCATCGTCATTTATTTGGCGCCCAACCGGTGGATACTGAAAAACGTTGCGGCCATCGTTTCATATCTGGCTTTTTTCGGCATCACTATCGTTTTCATGAAAGACATCCCGTTTGCCGAGTTCTCGGCCGGGCTGGTGTACACGCTGCTGGTCATGTTTTTCAGCAGCCTGAGTTCGTTTAACTTCAACCATTTCAAGCGCATCGCCTATTTCAATAACAAGAGGCTGGAATACCTATCGAACACGGACCCGCTTACGGGAACGTTCAACAGGAAGAAATTCAACGCTGAAATGGAACGCTACCTGGTCTCCGGCGACAAACAGCCCGAACAGGCGGCCCTGATCATGTTCGATATCGACGATTTCAAGGAGATCAACGACCGGCACGGACACCTGATGGGGGACAGGGTCATCACCGAACTTGCCGGCATCGTGAAGGCGAACATCAGGGGAAAGGACATGCTCTTCAGATGGGGGGGAGAGGAGTTCATAATCCTGATCGAGAACGGCGACAACAAACGGGCGGTGGTGGTGGCCGAAAAGCTGAGGAAGATCATCGGGGAACATCTTTTCCAGGGGTTTTTGCGCGTCACCTGCAGCTTCGGCGTCGTAGCCGACAGGTCCGCATACAGCGTGGACGAGATACTGGCAAAGGGAGACAAATTTCTCTACATGGCCAAGTCGGACGGGAAGAACAACGTCAAGGGGCGCGAGAACCTAAGCTGATGCGTGTGTTTTCTGTTCGTTCGCAAACGCCAAACCACGGTCCGAAGGCCGCCGCAGTCTGCCTGTGGAGCTGACAGCCGTTACACGCCATCTTTGTTTCGGTTCGGACGGCCTGCCCGGTTGGGCCAAAAAAACGGCGCACAAAGCGCCGCTTTTTGCCCTGTTCACTGGATGTCTATCCTGCGCCTGCTCTTAGCCCTCTCTTCCTTGGGAACGGTGATGCGCAGCACGCCGTCGTCCATTTTGGCCTTGATGCCTTCCGTCTTCGCGTCGGGGAGGTGGAGGCACCGCTGCGCAGAGGAAAAATGCCTCTCCCTGTGGATGTAATTCTTTTTCTCCTCCTCTGCGCTGTCCTCTTTTTGAGCGGCGATCAGGAGCCGGCCTTCGGTCAGTTCGAGACGCACGTCCTCTTTTTTTACGCCAGGCATTTCCGCCTCTACGGTGTATTCGTTATCTTTTTCCTGTACGTCCACCCGGAACGTGTCCCGCATGAGGCGCCTCCCCGGGAACCACGGATCGAAAAAATCGTCGAGCATGTTATAGAAGCCGTCGACCCCGAAGGGCCGAAGGCCCCTGTTCCTGTCAGTGGGTACGAGTCTTTGCATCGAGCACAACTCCTTTCAAATGGTGTTTGGCCTGGGATAGGTTTTGTTTTATATGGGATTTTCATACGCCGTTTCCTGTCCGTCCCGCGCGGTCCATTGACGTGCCCCGCGTCATGTGGGAGAATGAGGGTGCGAACCGAAGGAGCCGGACAGGACGCGGAAATAGGAGGGGAGCCCGATGGAAACCGACCGCAAGGTCCAGACGATCGCAAAGGTAACGAAGGTGTTCGTCCCCGTGCTCATCGCAGTGGCCATCGTCGTGATATGGCACATCAAGACCGGCGAGGAACAGACGGCGGGCCCTTCGCCGCAGGAATCCGGCCTGATTGCCTCTAAGGCGGACCTTCCGAAGTGGAAGGCTTACGGGCTGCCCGTCATCGTCGCTTTCGGCAGGGGGGCCGACCCCGCCTCAAAGGAGATGCTACCGGTGCTCAGGGACCTTAACGCCGAGTATCGGGGCAGGGCGCTCATCAAGTACGTAGACCTGGCCGAGTATCCGGACGCCGACGGGGATTTCCCGGTCCCGGTGGTGCCGGCGCTGTTCTTTTTCGATAAGGACGGCGGGCCGTTCGTCCCGGGGGACCCGCAGGCGATGGGGATGACGATGCATTCCGACGGCGGCGATCACGTCCTCACGGTGCATCTGGGTGGCATGAACGCCCGGCAGATCAGGGCTGTTTTAGCAGAGATGGGCGTGCAATGATCGACGTCATGGAAACTGCGAAAAAGAAGGTTGCCTTCATCTGCGTGCACAATTCGTGCCGCAGCCAGATCGCTGAGGCCCTGGGGAGGCTGCTTGCCGCCGACGTGTTCGAAAGCTTTTCGGCGGGCACCGCGCCGGGACCGAGGATCGACCCGGATGCCGTGCGGCTGATGAAGCGGTTGTACGGGATCGATATAGAGGCGTCCCAGCGTCCGAAGCCGCTTTGTGAGATACCGCCGGTGGAAACGGCGGTCACGATGGGCTGCAACGTCCAATGCCCGATTTTGCCCTGTAAGCTGCGCGAAGACTGGGGCATTGACGATCCTGCCGGCAAAGGCGACGCGGAGTATGTCCGGGTCATCCGCGAAACAGAAAGAAAGGTGGCCGGGCTGAAGGAAAGAATGCGGGATGGATAACGTTGCTATCCGAGGGGTTGACACAAAAGGAAAGAGAAAACCCTTTTCAAGCGATGAAAAGGGTTTTAAAGAGATATGTGTCGACTCGAATTATGCGGTATACTTTGTTTTTCTCATCAGATAGTCGTATTGCACCGCGTTACCGCGACGATCTTGTCGATGGGGAAAACGGTAACTGTTGCCAATCGACACCCGGACCTGCATCCTCCCCCGTTCGTGCACGAAACGAGTTTGACACAATCACAGCTCACATGGGTTAAGAGCCCGGTAAAACCACAGGTGTTACCGCATCCCTCAGTGTAGATAGTAACAACGTTATCTTCGTATTCACAAAGCGCATTGACCAAGCAACTGCTCGCACCGTCGGCTGACATTATCATTTGCCTCCTTTAATTAATTGGGTTTTGTCGCAAACACCAATACATGCTTTTCGTATAGATCGTGACTGCACGCCCGGGCCTCCCGATAAATTCCAATCGGGAACGTTATCATCATCACCGAAGAATACTGTCTCCGGCTTCATTCCTTCACAGGAATCCGTTACCATTACATCATATGTCCGGCAGTGTTCTTTGGTTCTATAGGGGTCTTGCCCGAAACTCTTTCCGGCAGTTTCCCGTATATATGAGAACCGCTCGAATCCGATCGTGGGCAGGTATGTGTTCTGCGTGCCGATTCCGGCCGCATCGCAGCGGGAGGCGTTCCCCATGCATGCCTGCGGCCCTTGTCCGCCGCCGCTTTTCGGCCATGCCTGAATAAACGGCGCGGTTTACATATACAATAAGGAGAACGCAAAGAGGGGAGAACACGCTTATGGGATGCGAACATATCATGGTGATCCGTATCAGGAAAAGGACCGATAAAGCGCCGACCGTCCAGACCGTGCTCACGGAGTTCGGATGTTCTATTAAGACGAGGTTGGGGCTACACGAAACGGACGACGACGCCTGCTCGGAAACGGGCATACTGATTCTGCAGCTCTGCGGCGACGGATACGCGGAGCTCGAAAGCGCCCTCAACGAAATCGAGGGCGTAAAGGCCAAACTCGTCGAACTCGGCTGAGGGGCGCCACTGCTTTGGCGCAGCCTCCGGTTTGCGCCGGGCGATCGTGCCCAAACCGAATTTTTGCCGCTGGGGAAACAGCGGAAATCCAGCGAACAGGCCTTTTTGAATCGGCCTGTTCGCCGCTCCTTTTTGTCCTTGATTTATGTCTGTTTGTTCATGTTATAATATAAAGGCGGCATATGGGACCTATGTACCGTCTTGCGGCAGAGCGGGAAAGAACGGCCGCGCCGCCTTCTTTCGCACGGGCGACGCGAGCCCAATGTTTTATGTGAGGTTGCAGATATGATACAGATCGAAAACGTGACGAAGACCTATTCCAAATCCAAAACGAAGGCGGTCGACGACCTTTCGGTGCAGACGAGGGACGGCGAGATTTTCGGTTTTATCGGCCCGAACGGCGCCGGGAAGACCACGACGATAAAGATGCTCGTCGGCATACTCAAACCGGACAGCGGGAGGATCGCCATTAACGGCATAAACTTCGAGGATTCGCCGATAGAACTTAAATCCATCATCGGGTACGTGCCCGACTCTCACGACATCTACGACAGGCTCACCGGGATCGAATACCTGAATTTCATCGGAGACATCTACTCGGTCCCCGCCAAAGCCAGGAAAGCGAACATCGAAAAATACCTGGCGATGTTTAACCTCGAGAAGGCCGCGGGCGAAATCATCCGTTCCTACTCCCACGGCATGAAGCAGAAGATCATCGTCGCTGCGGCCCTTATGCACGAGCCCCAGTACTGGATACTCGACGAGCCGATGACGGGGCTCGACCCGAAATCTGCCCACCTGCTCAAGCAGGAGATGAAGGCGCACTGCGCCAAAGGCAACACCGTGTTCTTCTCGACCCACGTGCTCGAAGTGGTCGAACACCTGTGCGACAGAATAGGCATTATCGACGACGGGAAGCTGATCGCTTTGGGGACGCTCGGGGAACTGCGTTCCAAGGCCCAGAACGAGACTTCGCTCGAGAACATCTTCTTCAAGCTCACCGAAGAACCGGAAGGCGGTGAATGAGGATGTCGGGTTATTTCACGATCCTTAGGATGCAGCTTAGGTCCCGCTACGGGCTGTCGGTCATTAAAAGCAATTACCGCAACGACAAGAAAGCCTTCAGGAAACAGCTCGTTATCTTTGCCTCCGCGGCCTTCGGCTTTTTGGCGATACTGGGTTCGTATTCCGTGCTGGTCTACGAAGCGTCGAAGCTTTTCATCGGCGGCGGCCAGGGCTCCCTGCTGCTTTTGTACGCTTTTTTGGCCATACTCGTCATGATCCTGTTCTTCGGGCTCATCGTCGTGCTGGGCACGCTGTTTTTCGCAAGGGACAGCGAGTTTCTATCGACCCTGCCCGTGCACCAGCGGACCGTGTTTCTCTCCAAGCTCACGATGGTCTACATCAGTGAGCTCGCCATCTCCCTGGGCCTCCTTGCGCCCGTGGTCATCATATACGGGGTAATGGCCAATATGGGCGTGCTCTTCTATATAAAGGCGGCCGTCATCTGGCTCTTCGTCCCGGCCATACCCCTGCTGATCGCGTCCATACTCGCTTCGCTCTTCATGGGCTTCATCGGGAAGACCCGCCACAGGAGCATGCTGGCCATCATAGGCGGCCTCGCGGGGCTCGTGCTTATCATGTTCGCCCAGACGTCGCTGAGCGCGCTGCTGCGCAACACGGACCCGAACGCGATCCTCCAGGCGCTGTCCCAGCCAAACGGGCTCATCAACATCATGGGCGCTTCCTTCCCGCCGAGCGCGTGGGCCGTGAACGCCCTTGTCTCCGACGGGTTCGAGGGCGTGAAATACTTGCTGGGGTTTATCGGCCTTTCGGCCGCGTTGTTCGTTGTGGTGACCTTTATCGCGAGCAAGATCTATTACCGCGGCGCGCTCTCCCAGCTCGAGACCCTGAAGAAGCTTAAGGTGGTGGCCAGGAGCGCCTACGTGAAGAAACAGCGTACGCCGCTTCGCGCGATGTTCGTGCGGGAGTGGAAGACGATCCTGCGGTCCCCCGTCTACGCGATCAACTCGCTGACCGGGATCGTGCTGGGGTTCGTTGTGATGGTGCTGCCGCTCATAGGCACCGCCGCCATGAGCGGCGCGGAATCGGAAGAGGTGTTCGGCCTGCTGCGCGAGGCCAACCAGGACATCGTGTGCCTGGCGCTCGCGGGAATCATGGCGATTATCGGCTCGATCAACCCGGCTGCGTCGACGGCGCTTTCCAGGGAAGGCGGGGCTTTCTGGTCCAGCACGGCGTTCCCCGTCGCCTTCGAGAAGCAGGTACAGTCCAAGTTCCTGTTCGGGTACAGCATCGCCGCGGCTACGGCGTTCACCACGGGGGCCGGTGCGGTCGTCGGCATGGGCGTAAATCCTTTGACAGCCTTCTTCGCGTTCCTGTTCGCCCTTGTGCTGCTGGTCGGCACAACGGTCGTCTCGCTCGAGATTGACCTGATAAGGCCGAAGTTCGGATGGAACAACGAGACGGAGGCCATCAAGCAGAACATGAACTCGCTCTATGCGATGCTTCTGTCGATGCTGCTGGTCGCGCTGCTGGGATTATTAGCCTACCTGCTCTTTAACGTGATCGCGCAGACATTGTTGATCAGCCTCATCATTGTCGTCGTGGCGGCGGCGTTCTCCGCCGCGGGCTATGCGGTGCTGATGAAGACGGCGGCCGGGGCGAGATATGAGTATTAACCCGAAAACGGAATGTGAAGGAAAACAGTGAAAGCAGAAAAACCGGAGCGTTAGGGTTATATAAAAGATAAAGCTTTTGTTTATGTATGGCACGCGTGCGCCTGGGGCGCCGGTGCCATATCGTATTTCTTCGTTTGTTTTACTTGCGGGCCTGAAGGCTTGCCAGGGTCGACCTGAGCTCGGCGCCGTCGAGCACTCCGGCCAGAACGCCGCAGGCTACCAGGACCGCGACGGCGACGCTAACGTTGTCGATGTCGATATCCACGTTGTTGTTGCCGATCTCCTTGAAAACGGATTTCTGTTTGGACTCCTGGTCCTGGTCCTGTTCCGCTATCTGGAACTGTCTTTGCGCCTGCAACTGCGGCCGTTGCTGATCCTGTTCGTCGTTGATGCAGCAACATCTGCGGCAAAAGCATCCCATAGTATAATCCCTCCTCCAAATACTAATACATGATATGAAGGCCAGGATGAATTGTTTCTACACGCACAGTTGCCTTTACATATTCAGGGGAAAATGCATGCCTTCATAACGATTTGATGGAACATGGCGGCACCTTGCGTTGAAAAAACGAGTCATAAACGGTTGCCTTCCCGCATAAATATATAGGTTGACGGTGGCGTGTTGCATGATAAAAAAACGGGACCGCGGGCATGAAAGACCCCCGCCTGCCGCTGTAGGCGGCTTGCAGGGGACAGAGGCGTCTTCTTTAATTGCCCGGTTCGGTCCGTATCATTTCCGGTCATGAAGCTTTACGTAATTTTTCTCTTTCGCCACGCTCATATACGCGGGCCTGATGATTTTGCCCGCGTTGATGATTTCCTCGATCCTGTGGGCGCTCCAGCCCGAGATGCGCGCGATTGCGAAGATGGGCGTATACAGCGCGTGCGGCAGGTCCAGCATGCTATAGACGAATCCGCTGTAGAAATCGACGTTTGCGCTGACCCCTTTGTAGATTCTCCGTTCGCTCGCAATGACCTCGGAGGCCAGGCGTTCCACGAGCGAATAGAGCTGGAACTCCTTTTGAAGGCCTTTTTCTTCGGAAAGCTGCTGGACGAAGCCCTTGAAGATATTGGCACGGGGGTCGGAGAGGGAATACACGGCGTGCCCCATGCCGTAGATGAGACCCGACTTGTCGAACGCCTCTTTCCGCAAAAGCGCCGTGAGGTAGTTTTTGACCTCCGTCTCGTCGGTCCAGTCGCTAAGCGACTTCTTCATATCCTCGAACATCTGTATCACCTTGATGTTGGCGCCCCCGTGTCTCGGTCCCTTGAGCGACCCGAGCGAAGCCGCTATGGTCGAGTAGGTGTCCGTTCCGGACGAAGACACGACGTGGGTGGTGAAAGTCGAGTTGTTGCCGCCGCCGTGTTCGGCGTGCAGCACGAGGGCGAGGTCGAGTATGCTCGCTTCGAGTTCCGTATACCTGCTGTCGGGGCGGAGCAGGTGCAGTATGTTTTCGGCCGTGGACAATTCGGGCCGGGGAGCGTGTATGAACAGGCTCTGTTTGTCGTGGTAATGCCGGTATGCCTGGTACCCGTAGACGGACAGGAGCGGGAACAGGGCGATGAGCTGGAGCGACTGGCGCAACACGTTGGGGACCGACACGTCGTTCGCCTTTTCGTCGTAGGAATACAGGGTGAGGACGCTCCGCGCAAGGGTGTTCATCATGTCCTGGCTCGGGGCCTTCATGATGATGTCGCGCACGAAGCTGGTCGGCAGCGTCCTGTAATCCGCGAGGATGGTCTCGAACTCCTTCAGTTCGAACGCCGTCGGGAGTTGGCCGAAGAGGAGCAGGTACGTTACTTCTTCAAAACCGAAACGCTTTTCTTCGATAAATCCCTGCACGATGTCCTCGATGTCTATGCCGCGGTAAAACAGCTTTCCTTCGCACGGGACCGTCTTGCCGTCCTTGACTATATAGGAGCGCACTTCGCCGATCTCGGTGAGTCCCGTGAGCACGCCCCGGCCACTGATATCGCGCAGCCCTCGCTTTACGTCGTATTTTTTGTAAAGCGACGGGTCGATTGCGCTGTTTTTCAAACAGAGTTCCGTCAGCGAACGGATTTGGGGGGTGATATTGGAAATCCTTTTTGTTGCCATTCGGTTTTCACTCCTTTTGATTCGTTTTCAAGGACCCCGGCACTGGGCCGCGGCCACGACTTCTCGTTGAAACACGCGGGTACACTTAATAAGGTTCAAAGCGATACGCCAGCTTGATACCTTCGGCTCAGGCACTGCTGCTCGGGCTGCCTGTTCATTCGTGCGGCCGCAATAAAAAGAATTGCATGAGGCGTGTTTGTGAAAAGGTATAATAAGAGGATAAACTATATTTATTCTACCTCATTATTCCCTGAAAGACAAACAAAATTTTTGCGGGCCGACGCAGAGCAATCGTTTTTTTTTCGGTTATCAGCGGGTTGAAACGGCGCTCGCGGTGCAGCATCTTCGCATTCGGGTTGCAGGCCATTCGGGGTGTTCCGTCCCCGCGATGCCGGGAGGAAGTGAGCCTGATTCCCGATATTTACGGGATCAACCGTAGCCGCTGATGACCTGCCGCATTGGAGTTGAATGCCGCGGTTTCTGCCGGGGGCGGCTGCGCGGTTGCGCGACGAATAAGCATGGCGCAACGGCAGCAAAAGTTGCTTTTTCCGTTCGCCTGGTATACAATTTCCATATTGACTGCAAGGTTGGGCAGGCATCGATGCAAAGACGGGCAGACTGTGACTTGGCTGCATTCCGATTCTGCGGTTACAGTTACCCGACCGCCGGCAAAAGGCGGACGATATGCGTAAGGGAAAGCGGTGTGCTGCAGGGTACGCCGCTTTTAAAAAGGGGGTTTGCCGGTTTGGCGGCCGGGCATGATAACGACTGCGGAAGGATTGTTCGCGGCGCCGATGAACCCGGCATCGGTTTCATCGGCGCGGGCAGGGTCGGCGTGACGCTCGGGGCGTACCTTTCGGCACGCGGCCGCAGGGTAGCGGGCTACGTCGGCCGAACCGCCGCGTCGGCCGAAAAAGCCGCCCGCCTGACCGGGTCCGTCCGTTTCGCGGACTACGGCGAATTGATCGGGAAAAGCGACATCGTCGTGGTCACCACGCCCGACGACAGCATCGGGGCGGTATGGGAACGGCTGGCGCAATGCGACGTCGCGGGGCGCATGATCTGCCACACGAGCGGGTCGCTCTCTTCGGAGGTGTTTGCGGGCGCGGCCGGGCGCGGCGCGTACGCGTACTCCGTCCACCCGATGCACGCGTTCACGCGCAAGGACGGCGACACGGCCGGGCTCGAAGACATTTTCTTCACCGTTGAGGGGGACGGAGAGAGGCTAAAAGACGTGTGCGGGCTTTTCACACGCTGCGGCAACCGCGTCCTCGTGATCGGCAGGGGCGACAAGGCGCTCTATCATCTCGCGAACGTAGCCGTGTCCAACCTGGTGCTCGCCCTGATTAGCCTCGGCTTCGACTGTTTCGAGAAATGCGGGATCGACCGGGAAAGCGCCATGGCAGCGGCCGCGCCGCTGATTCGCGCGAACGTGGACAATGCGCTGAATCAGGGTTTTCTGCAGGCGCTGACGGGGCCGGTCGAGCGTAACGACGAAGGCACGGTGCGCGCGCACGCTCAGGTCCTTTTCGGGGAACTGAGGCGCGTCTACCCCCTGCTAAGCCTGCGCCTCGCCGGACTCGCGCAGCAAAAATACCCCGGCAGGGACTACGAAGGCCTCAAAGGACTGCTTAACGGGCTGGCCCGCGACACGAACGAAGAGGTGGATAGCAAATGAAAACGACGGTCGCCACGTTCCTGAAGGCGAAGGCCGCGGGGGAAAAACTCGCGATGCTCACCGCATACGACTATACGACGGCGAGGCTTATTGACGAGAGCGGCGTCGACGGGATACTCGTGGGCGATTCGCTGGGGACGGTGTGCCTCGGCTACAGGGACACGCTGCCCGTCACGATGGAGGACATGATACATCACGCGGCAGCCGTGAGAAGGGGCGTGAAGGACGCGCTTCTGGTCGTGGACATGCCGTTCATGTCCTACCAGGCGACGGCATGCGAAGCGGTGAAGAACGCGGGCCGGCTGGTGAAAGAGGGCGGCGCCGAAGCGGTGAAGGTGGAAGGCGGCCTGCGCGTACTGCCCCAGGTGCGCGCCATACTGCGCGCGCACATCCCCGTGATGGGCCATCTGGGCCTGACGCCACAGTCGGTCAACGCTTTCGGCGGGTACAGGGTGCAGGGGCAGGGCAGCGGAGCCCGCGAGCTGATCGACGACGCGAAAAGGCTGGAGGAGGCCGGCGTCTTCTCCATCGTGCTCGAATGCGTGCCGGCCGAGCTGGCAAAAGAGATCACCGAAGCTGTGGCGGTGCCCACGATCGGCATCGGGGCCGGTGCGATGTGCGACGGACAGATACTGGTGTCCAACGACATGTTCGGGCTGTTCACGGACATACGGCCGCGGTTTGTAAAGGTCTTCGCGGACGCTGACGCGCTGATGCGCGAAGGCGTGAAAGGCTACGCCAGCGAAGTGAAAAGCGGCGTTTTCCCGGACGCGAAGCACTCCTACACCAAGAAACGCGCAGATAAAGAGCGGGGGGACGGATGATGCGAAGGACGGATTCGATAGAGGAAACCAGAGGCGTCGTGCGCTATTGGAGGGAGCACGGCCACAGCGTCGGGCTCGTGCCGACGATGGGATTCCTGCACGAAGGGCACGTCAGCCTGATCCGCAGGGCGCGGGCGGACAACGAGAAAGTCGCCGTGAGCATATTCGTGAACCCGACCCAGTTCGGGCCGGGAGAGGATTACGAAAGTTACCCGCGGGACCTGGAACGCGACCTGTCGGCCTTAAGCGAAGAAAACGTCGATCTCGTGTTCATCCCGTCGCCGGAGCAGATGTACGCAAAAGAGCATCTCGTGTACGTGGACGTGGAATCCCTGGGCGACGTGCTCTGCGGCGCGCAGCGGCCCGGCCATTTCAGGGGCGTGTGTACCGTCGTCGCGAAGCTGTTCAACATATTCAGGCCGGACAGGGCCTATTTCGGCCAGAAGGACGCCCAGCAACTCACGATCATCAGGCAGATGGCCAGGGACCTCAATTTCGGCGTTGAGATCGTGCGCTGCCCGATCGTGCGCGAACCGGACGGCCTCGCGCTGAGTTCGCGAAACGCCTATCTATCGGAAAAAGAGCGCAAAGCGGCGCTTGTGATCCCCCGCAGCCTGTCCCTCGCCCGAAATGCGCTGGAAAACGGTGAACGGGACGCCGGGCGCATCCGGCGCATCATTGCCGGGGAAATCGAGAAGGAACCGCTTGCCTGCATCGGGTACGTCGAGGTCGTCGACGCGTCCTCGCTCAGGCCGGTGGAGCGGATCGAGCGCCCGGTGCTCGCGGCCGTCGCGGTGAAGATCGGCCCTGCGCGCCTCATCGACAATTTCATGTATCCGGAGGACAGCTAATGACCGTTACCTTGATGAAATCCAAAATCCACAGGGCCACGGTGACCGAAGCCAACCTGAACTACATAGGCAGCGTCACCGTCGACGCGGAGCTGATGGAGGCTGCAGGGCTCTTCGAATACGAACTCGTGCACGTGCTGGACATCGACAACGGCAGCAGGCTCCAGACTTACGTGATACCCGGGCCGCCGGGGAAGGGTGACATCTGCATGAACGGCGCGGCGGCGCGCCGGGTCCACGTCGGCGACAAGGTCATCATCATCGCCTATTGCATGGTCGATATTATGAAGGCCCCGGAACACAGGCCCCGCATCGTGCTGGTCGGCGAGGACAACGCGCGGTTTTCCGTGGTTTCCGGGGAAAACAGCCGCGAGACGTTTTCAAACCACACGGAGGACGGCGGCTGAGGCCTTTTCGGTTAACACACAGTTTTTGGAGGCCGCCCAACGGCGCACGCATCAAGAGGATTTTAAAGAATACAATTTTGATAATAACACCTGAAAACGAGGTACCGGACCATGGGCAAGCCTTTTCGCATAGGCTTTCTGGCCATGCTGTTGGTTGCCGCCGCGGCGGGAGTTGCGCTGCTGCTTTTCGACGGGTTTGACAGGGGCGCAGGCGCCTTGCATACCGCCGCGCCGGCGGGTACCGGAAAGCCGACTCCCGTCGCGGACAGCCCCGCCGACGTCGCGGCCAAAAGGGACCTGCTCGCCCTGATGATGGCGTACCCGGGGCAGATCGCCGGCGTGGAAAGAGGGGACGACGGCATCGTCTGCGTCGTGATGCGCTCGGGGAAGCGGATCGTGTACGACGACGGGCGCGAAAAGACCTTTGAGCAAAAGCTGGCCGACGCGGACCTGCAGGACATGATGGAGCAGGAGTATCCGTTAGGCGAGGTCGACAGCGTCCGGGAGGGGAACCTCGACCCGGGGCGCATCCGTTCGTATGCGTTCTTCAAGGAAGTCTACGGCGAAACGGAGAACGCCGTGCGCGCGAACCTGACAAACGTCGGGCTGGGGCATGGGAACTGCCTGTTCAACGCAAACAACGGCGCGGCGGCGCAGTTGAAAAAGGCGTTTAAGGAAATATCGGCCCTTATCGATAACGAGCCCGGGATATCGGGGTTCGTTTATCCGCTGGGCGGGACGTTCAATTTCCGGTTCATCGCGGGCACGGACCGGCTGAGCCCGCACGCCTTCGGGATCGCGATCGATTTGAAAAGCGACCCCAGGGACTACTGGCGCTGGGCCACGAGGGAACAGGGCCAGGGCAGGCTGGCGGAGTACCCCCGGGACCTCGTTTACGCGTTGGAGGAAAACGGCTTCATCTGGGGCGGCAAATGGGCGCATTTCGACATACTGCATTTTGAATACCGGCCGGAATTGCTGCTCAAGGCCAGGCACTTCGTCGCGCCCGGAGAGACCGTTTCACCCTGGTACGCGGGGTATCCTGAGACCGCCGGGGTGATGGAAGCGGTCGCCGTGATCGATCGCGCGTGGGAAGGCCGGTGAAGGACAGGGCTATATACGGCGGCGAACGATTCATAAGAAGGAGGAAACGCCATGCGCATACATGTCGGCGAGCACCTGACGCGGCGTATCGCCGAAATGAACACACTGGACGATACGGAGGCGCTCCAGCTCCCCGACGTCGTCCTTAATACCGGGAGCATCCGTGTGATCATGATCGGAGAGGCGCCGCCGGAGGACCCTGACGATTCTTTCTACAGCCGAGCCGCCGGACCCGCGCATCTGACGACGCTGCTCTCTCTGTACGGGGCTGCGGGGGCGGCGGCGGAAAGCATCCAGGACATCGTCAGCATGGGGATATACGTGACCACGGCCGTAAAACGCCCGAAGGACGGATACGCCGTCGACCCGGCGCTCGTCAGGGCGCATCTGCCCGTGCTCGAAGAGGAACTAAGGCTGTTCCCGCGGCTCGGCGTCGTGATGCTGATGGGCGACGTGGCGAAAAAGGCGTTCAACATGATCGCGAAGAAGCGCTCGAAAAAGAACGCCGTCCCTTCCGGACCGACGTACAAGGTGCGAAAGAACGAGTTTTATTTCGAGGGCAAGCGGATTTTCCCCTCCTACGTCATGGCCGGCGGCAACCTCCTGATCGAAAAAAGCAAAGCCGCTATGGTATCGGAGGACATCCAGAGGATGCTCCGGATCATAGGCGGCGGCTGAGGCGCTTTCGGCAACGCGCGCGACCGCCCGCCGTCCCCTGCGTAAGCGTCACCTTCCCGGCAACCAGATGCCGGGAAGGAATTTTTTGCGTCTTTAAATTGGGAATAAATTCAGCAAAATAGAAGGAAAAACGCTGCCGTTTGGTGAAACGTATTAACACGTAAACCTATGAATCCGGGCATAAAGGATGCAAAGTTTCGGGATACTTTCTTGAGAGAAAGGAGACTTGGACAATGGACAAAGCGGTAGTCGTGCTGGGGACGTTCGACACGAAGGGGGTGGAGTTCAAGTTCATCAGGGACATCATCGAAGGGGAAGGCGTTAAGACGATCTCGGTCAACGCAGGCGTGAAGGGCAAACCGTATTTTAATCCGGACATCGGAAACGAGGAAGTCGCGAAGGCGGGCGGCGTTTCGCTGAAAACGCTCATCGAAAAGAACGACCGTGGCGAAGCGATCGACGCGATGATGAAGGGCGCGGCGGCCGTCGTCTTGAAGCTGTACGAGGAAGGGAAGGTGGCCGGTGTCATCAGCCTGGGCGGTTCGGCGGGCACGACGATCGGTTCGCACGTGATGCAGGCGCTGCCGGTGGGCGTCCCGAAGGTCATGGTATCCACCGTGGCGTCGGGCGATACAAGGCCCTACGTCGGGGTCAAGGACGTGACGATGATGTACTCGGTGATCGACATTTCGGGCATCAACGTGCTGTCCTCGCAGATTCTGGCCAACGCGGCCTTCGCGATAGCCGGGATGGCGAAGGGGAAGGTCCCCGAAATCGAAGGCGGCAAAACGCTGCTCGCGGCCACGATGTTCGGCGTCACGACGCCCTGTGTCACGGCGGCGCGCCAGTACCTCGAGGACCACGGCTACGAGGTGCTCGTCTTCCACGCGACCGGCACCGGCGGCAAGGCGATGGAGAGCCTGATAGAGGCCGGATTCGTCAAGGGCGTGCTGGACGTTACGACGACCGAATGGTGCGACGAGCTCGTCGGCGGCGTGTTCAGCGCCGGCCCGACGCGGCTGGACGCGGCGTCGGCCATGGGCATCCCGCAGGTGGTCTCGACCGGCGCGCTGGACATGGTCAACTTCGGCGCGATGGACACGGTGCCCGAAAAATTCCGGGGAAGGAACCTGTACAAGCATAACCCGACGGTAACGCTGATGCGCACGACCGTCGAGGAGTGCGCCGAGCTGGGGAAGATCATCGCCGAAAAACTGAATAAGGCCCGCCGCGGCGCCGCCCTGTTCATCCCGCTCAAAGGCGTATCGCTCATCGACGTGGAAGGGCAGCCGTTCTACGGCCCCGAGGAGGACAAGGCGCTCTTTGCCGCATTGCGGCAGAACCTGAACAACCCGGCTGTGGAGATCGTCGAGATGGACACGGACATCAACGACGAGGCGTTCGCCCTCGCAATGGCGAAAAAACTGGTGGAATTGATGGAAAAATAGGAAAAACTGCACTACAGGAGGGATAGACATGGCATTCACAAGGCAGGAAGTGATCGCGAGGATACAGGCGCAGATCGACAAGCGCGTGCCGCTGGTCGGCGCGGGCGCCGGCACCGGCATATCGGCCAAGTCCGCCGAAGCCGGCGGCGTGGACCTTCTTATCATTTACAACTCGGGGCGATACAGGATGGCGGGCAGAGGCTCTTTGGCGGGGCTGATGCCCTACGGCGACGCAAACGAGATCGTCGTCGATATGGCCAAAGAGGTGCTGACCGTCGTGAAGGACACGCCCGTACTCGCAGGCGTCTGCGGCACGGACCCGTTCAGGGACATGGAACGGTTTTTGAAATCGCTGGTGGACATGGGCTTTTCCGGCGTACAGAACTTCCCGACCGTCGGGTTGATCGACGGGACCTTCCGCCAGAACCTCGAGGAGACCAACATGGGCTACGGCCTCGAGGTCGAGATGGTGAGGAAGGCGCGCGAACTCAACATATTCACGACGCCGTACGTGTTCAATGTCGAGGAGGCGAAGATGATGGCCGGGGCCGGGGCGGACATGATCGTGGCGCATATGGGGCTGACCACGAAAGGGACCATCGGCGCGTCCACGGCCAAAACGCTCGACGACTGCGTTAAGCTCACGCAGGACATCCACGACGCCGCGAAATCGGTCAACCCGGACGTGTTCGTGATCGTCCACGGCGGGCCCGTGGCAGAGCCGGCGGATGCGGAGTACGTACTCAAGCGGACGAAAGGCATCTGCGGGTTCTACGGCGCGTCCAGCATCGAGCGCCTGCCGACCGAGGTGGGCATCAGGAACCAGGTGATGGATTTTAAAAAGATCAGGTTCTAGCGGGTTCACGTTGCGTGAACCCGACAAAAAGCCCGCCGGCCAAAGCCGGCGGGCCTTTTTCAGGCAACAAAGGAATATTTGCAAAGCGGGAGTATTTGTCTGACGGGGCATGCGCCGGGTGTCAGCCGCCGGCGGACAAAAAACGGATGCGGAACGCCCATATCGCTTTTTCCACAAGCGCGGTCTCGCCGGAAAAGACCACCTTCACGGAGGGGAAGCGAAGGCCGCGGACCGCGTGCACGCCTTCACTGCCGACCGCGGCTTCCCAGCCGGGGAAACAAAACCGTTCCTCGCCGGTATCGGTCCCGCCGAGGCCGCAAAAATAGTCGATGATTTCCGCGCGATTCTTTCCTCGTATTTCGAGTGTCTTCGCTTTCGTCAAGCGCTCCCCTCCCTTTGCCTGGCCGCCTTATTATACCACGCCCATCACGCCTGTTCCATGAATAAAAAAGACGGCCAAAACATGGCGGCGAAACGGCGGGGCGTTAAAGGACAGGCCGGGGCCCGGGCTGTTGACGCGGATGCGCCTGAGCCTTATAATACACGTAGCCGGGCCGGGGTTACGCCTGACGGCATATCCGTGTGGACAGGCCTTTGGGAGCCGTGCGCCGCCCGGCGGCGAATAATCCATCAGGGAGTGGAGAGAATGCCGGTATATGCGTTTGAATGCAAAAAATGCGCTCACGCCTTCGAACTGAAACTGTCGATGAAGGAACGGGAGGGCGCCGCCGTAGCCTGCCCCGAATGCGGGTCGGAGGACTGCGGACAGCTTTTCGACAGGGTGAACGTCGGCGTGAAGAGCACGGCCGGAAAAACCCCGTCCGAGTTCGGGTGCGACTGCTGCGATAGCTCGTGCTGCCGCCGCTGAGCTGCGGGGCGCGATTCAGGCGGGAAGCGTCAAACAGACCCACGGATGCGGTGAAAGGAGGGAACGTGAGTGCTGGAAATGCAGCGCGTGGTTCTCGAAGCAGATGAAGGAAAGGCCGTGATCCTCAGGGGGATCGACCTGAAACTGTCCGACAGGAAGATATATGCCGTCACCGGGCCCAACGGCAGCGGAAAATCCTCGCTCGCCAAGGTGATCGCAGGCATCTACAGACCTACGTCGGGGAAGGTCCTTTTCAACGGGCAGGACATCACCGGCACGGGCATCACGGAACGGGCGCGCCTGGGTATCGGTTACGCGTTCCAGCAGCCGCCGCGCTACAAGGGGCTCAGGGTGCGCGAACTGTTGGAACTCGCGTCGGGGAATACGGAGAAGGTCAACACATGCGGGTTGCTCTTCGACGTTGGGCTCTGCGCGCAGGACTACCTCGAAAGGGAGATCGACGCGAGCCTTTCGGGCGGGGAGATGAAGCGGATCGAGATCGCCACGGTGCTCGCGCGCGAGCTGAAGCTCGCGCTGTTCGACGAGCCGGAGGCGGGGATCGACCTGTGGAGCTTCCAGAAGCTCGCGGAGACCTTCAAGAGGATACACGACGAGTCCGACACGACGATCGTCATCATCACGCACCAGGAACGCATACTGGAACTCGCCGACGAAATCGTCCTGATGACGGACGGGACCGTGGAGGAAAACGCGGACAGGCGCCGCATAATTTCGGAACGGATCGTCAACGAAGCCTGCCGGTGCAGCAGGAACTGCGAAAAGGGGGTCGGACGCGATGCTCAGTACGCTGGATGAACTGATGCTAGAGAAAATCGCCGACCTCCACGGGATACCGCAGGGCGCGTACAACATCCGCAGGAACGGCGAAGGCGCGGGGCGCAACACGACGGCGAACATCGATATCACCACCAAGACGGACAAACCCGGGATCGACGTGACCGTAAGGCCTCATACGAAGGGCGAGAGCGTGCATATCCCCGTGATCGTGACTCAGGAGGGCATCGACGATGTCGTGTACAACACGTTCGAGATCGGTGAATACTCGGACGTGCTGGTCGTCGCGGGCTGCGGCATCCACAACGCGGGGACGAAAAAAGCCCAGCACGACGGCGTGCACGATTTCTTCGTCCGTAAGGGCGCGCGCATGAAATACGTCGAGAAGCATTACGGCCAGGGCGACGGCACGGGCGAAAGGGTCCTCAATCCCAAAACGGTCATCGAGGCGGAGGAGGGCGCCGAGGTCGAACTAGAGCTCGTGCAGATCATGGGGATCGACAGAACGAAGCGGGACACCGAGATCAGGCTTGCGAAGGGATCGAAGCTGGTGGTCACGGAACGCCTGCTGACCCACATGGGCCAGCGGGCCGAATCGAACATCACGGTCGAACTCGTCGGCAAAGACGCGTCGGCGCAGATCATATCCCGCTCTGTCGCCAGGGACCGGTCTAAACAGAAATTCTTCTTCGCCCTGGCGGGCCGGAACCGGTGCCGCGGGCATATCCAGTGCGACGCAATCATCATGGACGCGGCCACGGTGCTTTCCACGCCGAAGGTGTCCGCGTACCACAGCGAAGCCAGGCTCATCCACGAGGCCGCGATCGGCAGGATCGAGTCGGAGCAGCTCGTCAAGCTGATGTCGCTGGGGCTCACCGAGAAAGAGGCCGAAGACACCATACTCAGGGGATTTTTGAAATAGCCGCACATACAGAAAAAGGCCGCCTGCGGATGGCGGCCTTTGTTGCGCGTCTGTCCTGCCAAAGCCTGCTTATGGGGCAAGCAGGCGCATCAGTATTCCGTCAGTATCCTTAACGAGATGATCGTTTTTCCCGGCGGCAGTTTTTCTGTTATTCCCGGCTCTCCTACCATGGTCCCGAGCCGTTTTGAATCGGAAGGCAGTATCATGATATACATCAGCGGCCCCGAACCGGCTATTTCTTCCTGCACCGAAGAGCCATCCTTAAGCAGTTTCATGAGCGGAGTTTCTAAATAGGCGCCTTCACCGTCCATGTAGTTCATAGTGTCCTCAATCTTTTTAAATTCAGGCAAATCCGCATAGAAGGCTATGACATCCGCAACCGCCGCGTCGGTGGCATACATCTCCTCCACGGCAATCTTATACTTTTTTTCGTGGACGAGGGTCGCATCGGGATAGAGGGGGGTATCTGTCCTCGGGGCCTCTCCGGATACGCTTCCCGAGCCGTTTTCGGCAGTCGCGGCGGCCGTTGGCTGTTCCGTCGCATCGGGGGTCTCACCCGCGCATCCGAACAAAGAAAAACAGAGTAAAAACGCCAGTACCGACAAGCATACTTTTCTCATTTTTTCCTCCTGAAATATATGTGTTATTAAATGCTATCATAACTCGCGGCAATATGGCAAATCGTCCCATTGGGGAAAAACTGCTGACATATGAGCGTTAAAAACGGATCGCTGTTTGTCCGACGGGCCTGCGGGCGGGAGTGAACGCGCGGTGTCCTGCTGACCGAAGGAGACGGGAAACGACGAACGATTCCTTTGAAATGATAATAAAAATATATTAGACCGATAAAATTCTTTTGCTCATGATGCGAAAGGAGCGACAGGTATGGGTTTGAATTACAAAACCAGGGAAATGGTAGCGGTCGGGGTGGCGATCGGAGCGGGCTGCAAACAGTGTTTCGAGTGGCATTACAACCAATGCCTCCAGTTCGGCGCGACGAAGGCGGAAATGCAGGAAGTGTTCGACCTGGCCAGAAAGATTGCCCCGTCGAGCGGCGTCTATGACGTCATCAGGAAGATACAGTGACTTTTTCCATATGATAAGCGGGTCACCGCCGGGTTTGCCAAAGGACTTATTGGGAAACAACACATAGATGACACGAACCAGGCACATCAAGGAACCCTTGCTACAGGGTTCCTTGATTATGCATAAAACGGTTTTCCGTGTCGCCGCGCTCCCTATCGCCGCCGCGGGGCCTGTACGGCCTGCCGTCTGCCGGAAAAACGGGCAAAATGGAGGTTTTGCCCCATATCGTTTAGCACCCGGCGGAACTTCTGCATTCGGCCCGAATTGTGCTTGTAAAACATATGCTTGCGGGGTTATTATCGTTATATTAGAAACGACGGGGGTCTGTTTATGGTTGTCAGCATACGCAACCTGACCAAACGCTACGGCGACCTCACCGCGCTGGACGATTTCAGCCTCGGGATCGGCGAGGGGGAGGTGTTCGGCCTGCTCGGGCCCAACGGCTCGGGCAAGACGACGGCCATCAACTGCATGCTCTCGCTCCTCAAATACGAACGCGGGACGGTAGAGCTTTTCGGCAGGCCCATGCAGCCCGACGCGTACGATATCAAGCGGGACATCGGCATCGTGATGCAGAACGTCGCGGTGTTCGACGAACTGACCGTAGCCGAGAACGTCGACTACTTCTGCGGCCTCTACATCGCCGACAAACGGACGCGAAGGCCGCTGGTCGACGAGGCGATAGCGGCCACGGGCCTTTCGGAATTCAGGAAATTTTACCCGAAGAAGCTCAGCGGGGGGCTGTTGCGCAGGCTCAACATCGCGTGTGGGATCGTGCATAAACCGAAGCTGATCGTGATGGACGAACCGACCGTCGGGGTCGACCCGCAGAGCAGGAACAACATCCTCGAGGGCATCCTGAAACTCAACGCCGGGGGCGCCACCGTCCTGTACACCTCCCATTACATGGAGGAGGTAGAACAGATCTGCAGCCGGATTGCGATCATGGACAGGGGCAGGGTCATTGCGCTGGGTACGAACGCGGAGCTCAAGAACATGGCGGGCGCCGGCGAGAAAATCACCGTCGAGGTCTTTTCGGCGGACCGCGGTTTCCTCGCGGGCCTTCGGGAAATGCCGTCCGTGATCTCGGCCGAATGCGCGAACGGGACGTTGCTGGTAAAGTCCGCGCGCGGCGGGAACTCCCTGCTCGGCGTCCTCGACCACCTCAAATCAAGGGGCGTCGCATTCGGGAAGGTCTTTTCGGAACTGCCGACCTTAAACGACGTGTTCCTCGAGATCACCGGGAAGAACCTGCGGGACGAGGGGTGAGCGGGAGATGTTCGGGCACATTTTTATAAACAACCTGAAAGCGCTCGTCAGGACCAAGGAGGTCATCTTCTGGACGCTCCTGTATCCGATCGCGCTGGCCACGTTCTTCTTCCTTGCTTTCGGCAACCTCGCGAGCGCGGAGCTGTTCGGGACGATCGACGTCGCCGTGGTGCAGGACGCGCATTTTGAGAGATCGACGCCGTTATACGCCGCGCTCTCCTCCGTATCGGACCTCGACAAAGACGCGTCGGAAAACGACGTTTTCCGCGTGGCCGTGACCGATGCGGACACGGCTTCCCGGATGCTGGACGAAGGCGAGGTCGCGGGCATCATCTCGTATGACGGCGGCGTCAGGCTCACGGTGAGCGGGTCCGGGTTCGACCAGACCATCGTCAAGGGGTTCCTGGACAGCTATCTCCAGTCGGAATCCACCGTGTCTCAGATTATGAAGGAGAACCCGGACGCGATCGGAGAGGGGCTGATCGCGGACATCGCCAATCGGACCGGATACGTGAGGGAGAGCGCGGGCGGCAACCCGGACACGACGGTCATCTATTTCTATTCGCTGCTGGCCATGACCTGCCTTTTTGCGGCGACGGTCGGGATCCAGGAAACCATCAAGGTCCAGGCCGATCTTTCGCCGCTGGCCGCCCGCAACAACGTGGCGCCCGTTAAGAAGTTCAAGCTGTTCCTGTCCTCCGTCTCGGCGGCCGTATTGCTGCAGCTGGTTATCGTACTGCTGGTGCTCGCGTACGTGATCATCGTGCTGGGCGTCGACTTCGGCCCCAAAACAGGGCTGGTGCTGCTGACCTGCGCGGTCGGCTGCGTCACCGGCATTTTTTTCGGGACGTTGGTCAGCGCGGCCGTCAGGCGCAGCGAGGGGATCAAATACGCGGTCGTGATCTCGCTGACGTTGCTCTTTTCCTTCCTCTCGGGCATGATGTACGCCGAAATGAAATACATCGTGCAGCAAAACGTCCCCCTGCTCGCTTACATCAATCCCGTCAACCTCATCACCGACGCGTTCTACGCGCTCTATTACTACGACGGCCTGTCGCGGTATCTGACAAACATCCTGCTGCTCGGCTGCATGGGCGCCGTGTTCGCCGCGCTGACCTGCCTGATCCTGAGGAGGCGGAAGTATGCAAGTATTTAAGGTCTTCTTCAAGATCATCAAAAAGAACCTCCCGATGCTATCGATTTACATCGTGATCTTCATCACGATCGCCGTGCTCATGACCGTACTCGGCGGGGCCGCCCCCGCCGCGGACTTCACGCAGGCCAGGGCGCCGGTGGCGGTCATCAACCGCGATACGGATTCGGAGCTTGTTCGGGGCTTTACCGCCTTCATCGGGGAGCGGTCCGACCTCGTCGAACTCAGGGACGAACCGGAAGCGATCAAAGACGCGCTGTTTTTCCGCAGGGCGGACGTCATCCTGACCATACCGCCAGGCTTTACCGACGCGGTCATGTCGGGGAAGAAGGCCGCGGTGGAGAAGCTGGCCGTACCCGGTTCCGCGGCGTCGTTCTACACGGACATGCTGGTGGACAACTACCTCAACACCGCGCGGGTCTACGTGCACAACGTCGAGGGGGTCCCGCAGGCGGCGCTTATTAGCCGCGTGGCCGCCGACCTGTCCGAAGAGACAGAGGTGCGCGTGCGGGCCGCGAAAGGCTCCCCGGCCATAGGCGCGTCCGTCAACTTCTATTTCAACTACAGCGCGTATTCGCTGCTCGCGATCCTCATACTGGGCGTCTCCGCGTTCATGCTCGTGATCAACAAGCCCGACCTGAAGCTGCGCAACCTCTGCGCGCCCGTCAGCCCCCGGAGCGTGAATACGCAGAGCCTGCTCGCGATCCTCGTCTTCGCTGCGGCGGTGTGGGGCATCGTGGTCGGCTGCGCGTTCGTGCTCTACGGCTCGGAGATGCTCTCGGTCGGCGGAGCGCTGCTCGCGGCCAACCTCTTCGTGTTCGCGCTGGTCGCCCTGTGCCTGAGCTACCTGCTCGGTTCGCTCATCAGGAACCGAAACGCGCAGAACGCCGCCGCGAACACCATCTCGCTCGGCATGAGCTTTTTATGCGGCGTTTTCGTGCCCCAGAGCATGCTTGGCGACACGGTCCTTTCCATCGCGCGCTTTCTGCCGGCCTACTGGTTCGTGAAAAACAACAACGACATCGGCAATATTGCATCCTTCACCGGCGCCAACCTCGTGCCGATCGTCACAGGGATCCTGGTCCAACTCGCGTTCGCCGCCGCGCTCGCCGCCGTCGCTTTCGCCCTCACGAGGCAACGGCGAAACAGGCCGCTGAAAACGCCCGCCAACAAATAACATGGCTTTAGCGCAAACCTCGTTCGCGCTGGTTTTTCTGGCAGCAAAGAAACGCGCTTTTTGGCGCGTTTTTTGCTGCGCATGCGGGCGCCTTCAAAAGCGAAGCTCAGCGGGTATAAGAAAAACATTTGAAAGATTAATAATAAATAGTTGACAATAGTGTGCGCCGAATAGTATAATGCGGCCGAGGTGGCATACGATGGACGAGCGGCAGAAAACTGTAGACAACCTATTGCTCGAACTGAGGCGCGGGACGGTGGTGCTGAGCGTGCTAAGCCAGTTGTCCGCGCCGAAATACGGGTATTCGCTGGTGCAGAGCCTGGAGGAGAAGGGCATGCCTATAGAGGCCGGGACGCTCTACCCGCTGCTTCGAAGGCTCGAAAGGCAGGGCCTGCTGCAAAGCGAATGGGAGACGTCCGGTCCCAAGCCGCGGAAGTATTACGTGCTGAGCGATGAAGGGCGGGAAATCCGAAAAAAGCTTTGCCAACAATGGCGGCAGATGGTCATAAGCATGGAAACCATGTTGAGAGACGGAGGGGAAAACAGTGGATGACGCCGGATACGTTGCCGAAGTCACGGAACGCTACGTCTATGCGGTGGTAAAGCGCCTGCATCCTTCCCAGAGGGAGGACATCGAAATAGAACTGCGCGGACTTATCGAGGATATGCTTCAACAGAGGTCCGAAACGCCGGCGCGCGGGGACGTCGACGCGGTCCTGAGGGAACTCGGCAGGCCGTCCGCGCTCGCGGACAGGTACCGGGACGCAAGGAAACACCTTATCGGGCCCGACTATTTCGACACTTACATGCTCGTGCTAAGGATCGTGCTAATAGCCGTTTTTTTCGGGATGGTCCTGGCGATCACCATATCGTGTTTCGTCGATCCGCCCCCCGGCGCCGGGGAAGCTATACTGCGCTATGCGTCGATCGTGACCGCGCTGTTCCAGGTGTTCGCCTTCATAACGATCGCCTTCGCCCTCGCGGAGCGGTACGGCCGCCGCCCGGCGCCCGGGGACGACTGGTCGCCCGCGGACCTGGAGCCCGTGCCCGGCGGGAAGACTGTCATCAAGAAATGGGAGCCCATCGTCGGGATCGTTTTTTCGGCGCTGGCGCTGATCCTGTTCAACTTCGCGCCGCAGCTCATCGGCGTGCACGTGCCGGGCAACGCGCCGCCCGTCATCCCCCTTTTCAACATGGAGGCGTACCGGGGCGCGCTATGGCTCATCGACCTTGCCATCGGCGTCGGCGTCGTCAAGGAGATCGCCCGGCTGCTGGCCGGACGCTACACGCTCAAATTAGCGATCGCGACGGCCGTGCTCAACGTTGTTTCGCTCGTAGTCGTCCTGCTTATCTTTACGGACCCGAACCTGTGGAACCCGCAGTTCGCGGAATCGGTCAAAGCGATTGGGGCGTTGAACATCCCGGCCGACTTCGACCTCGCCTACTACCTCGGGATCGCGGGGAAGGTCGTGATCGGGCTTTTCGTATTCGGCACCTTCGTCGACACGGTGTCCGCCCTTTATAAAGGCCTGAAGCAGGAGGACGATGGGGCGTTCAACGCGTTGGTCAGGAAGACGAAGGGGCATACGCCCTAGTGCCGCGGCCGATCATGATACCGGAAGGACTGATGGAATGCATGCGATAGTGGTCTACAGGTCGAAAACCGGATACGCGCGAAGGTACGCCGGCTGGATCGCCGAGGAACTCGGCGCCGACCTCTGCGAAGCCTCCCGATGCGGCATCGAAAGGATCGCACAGTACGACGCCGTCGTGTACGGGGGCGGCTTGTACGCCGCCGGCATCAACGGCGTGAAGCTCATCACCAACAACTTCGACAGGCTCAGGGGCAAAAAGGTGGCTGTGTTCGCCACCGGCGCGTCCCCTCCGCACGAAGAGGCGATACGCGACGTCACCGAAAAGAACTTCACGAACGAACAGCTCAAATCCCTGCGCTTCTTTTATTTGCGCGGCGGGTTCGATTACAAAAAGCTCGGGGCGCCGGACAGGTTCCTCATGAGCCTGCTCAGGCTGCGGCTGAAAGCGAAAAAGCACCCGACGGCGGACGAGCGGGGCCTGCTCGCCGCCTACGACCATCCCGTGGACTTCGTGAAAAGGCAAAACATCGCGCCACTCGTCGAATACATAAAATCCCAGGATACGACAAGCTTATAGGAGCTTTTGGCGGATAAGGGCCGACAAACGGGTTTGGCGCTCTAAACTTCGTCATCGGTCAGGCGGCCAAAAACGGCGCTTACGGCGCCGTTTTGCTTCGCAAAAAGAGAAAGCCTGAGTGCGCCGCACGCGTGCCCGGGATTGGCGGCTGCCCTTTCTTTGTTTTTTGCCGGGTTGCCGGGGCTACGTTTACGCTCATGTATACCGTAAGTCACGCGCGTACAAACTAGAAAAAAGGAGAAAGGGGCAGAAAAGACTTTGTATCCAGCCAAAATCTATTATGAGACGGATGCGCTGAACTACGAATCGGGGCGGATGCTCAGGAAAAAATATTCAAACGTCGAGTGGATCGAGATCGAGAACCACAACAGCATCCCGGAATTCCAGAACTGCCCGAACGCGGCGTTTGCAGAGCTCAAGCGCAACCTCATCGTCGGGGTGCGAAAGACCCACCGGTACGTCCCCAACCGCAAGACCTCCGATTTCCTCGTCCCCTACACGTCTTCGGGGTGCAGCGCGATGTGCCTTTACTGTTATCTCGTGTGCAATTTCAACAAATGCTCTTATCTTCGCTTGTTCGTGAACAGGGAAGAGATGCTCGACAAGCTCATCAGGACCGCGCGCAAAAGCGAGAGGGAACTCACCTTCGAGATCGGGAGCAACAGCGACCTCGTGCTGGAGAACACGGTCTCGCAGAACCTGGAATGGACGATCGAGCGCTTCGGCCGTACCGACAGGGGCTACATCACGTTCCCGACGAAGTTCAGTTCTGTGGGGCCGCTGCTCGGGCTCGGGCATAACGGGCGCGTGATCGTGCGCATGAGCGTGAACCCCGAGGAGATCGTACGCCGGGTGGAGTACGGCACGGCGTCGCTTGGCGAGCGGATGCGGGCGCTGAACGAGCTGTGCGACGCCGGGTACAGGGTGGGGCTTATTATTGCGCCCGTCGTGCTGATTAAGGGGTGGGAGGGCATGTACGCTCGGCTCGTCGACCAGCTTTACGACGGCCTGAGCAGGAAAGTGAGGGAAGCGATGTTCATCGAGATCATATTCATGACCTATAGCTACGTGCACCGGGCGGTCAACGCAGAAGCCTTCCCCAACGCCCCGGAACTCTACGACAGCGGGCAAATGACCGGCCGGGGAAGGGGGCGGTACTGCTACAGGCAGCCGGTGCGCGACGAGGCGGAAATTTTCCTTCGGCAGGCCATACACGACAGGTTTCCGGACACCGAGATCGTGTACGTCGTATAGTTTGCGCGCCATACTGGCATAAGCATTATAGCGTACTAGAACAGTAAAACATTCCGAACAAGGTCTTGTAAAGAATATTGGCGAAATACCTCGAACGGCGGACAACGGGACGAAGCCGGGATAATGACATTCACCCTTAGTAAAATCTTTTATCCTTATAACGTTTCGTGACGTCTGGCATTCGCCTTAATTGCACACGGCAATTATCCGATATATACAAAGAGAGGATTCCTGTTTTTGGAGCGGAGGTGCGGGAAAATGAAGATCGAGAGTTCCGTGATGTCGCTTGCGGCGTCGTCGTCCCAGGAAAAGACCCATTCGGTCACGGAGGAACTCAACGCGTGGGTGGACACGCAGCAGGAAGGGCGCCCTCCGGCCGCAAAAGGGGAAGGCCTCTTTGCGGTCTTCGAGCAGGCCGCCGTGTACAGCAGCAGCACCGAAGAGGAGATCGTGTTCGAGGTGTCGCAAAAAGACAAGGACAAGCTCATGCTTATTTCGAAGCTGTTCGAAGCCCTGGCGGGGAAGAAGCTGCGCTTCTTTATCCCCGAAAGGATCAAGCTGTGTTCCAACAAGGACTGCGCATACCAGAACCCGCAAAAGGCGCAGCCGGCGCGGCGCAGGGGATGGGGGCTGATTTACCAGAGGCGTGAATACAAAGAAGAGACGGCGCGCATGGACTTTTCCGCCAGGGGGATCGTACAGACGTCGGACGGGAAGAAGATACGCATCAAACTGGAATTGAGCCTGAGCAGGAGATTCGTTTCCGAGGAAAACCTGATGATCAGGGCGGGGGACGCGCTCATAGACCCGATCGTGGTCAATTTCGGCACGCCGTCGGCCGAGCTTACCGACAGTAAGTTCGGTTTCGACATCGATAGCGACGGGCAAGAGGATAACATCTCGTTCGTGAAATCGGGCAGCGGCTTCCTCGTGCTGGATAAAAACGGGGACGGCAGGATCAACGACGGCAGCGAGCTGTTCGGGCCGTCGAGCGGGAACGGGTTTATGGAACTTCGCGAACTGGACAGCGACGGCAACGGCTGGATCGACGAAAACGACCCGGTCTATGACCGGCTGCAGATATGGACCAGGGACGAGGACGGGAACGACCGCCTGTTCGCCATCGGGCAAAAGGGCATCGGGGCTATTTATCTCGGCTGCGTCGAAAGCGCGTTCGAACTCAGGGACGCGTCCAGCGCACTTCACGGGCAGATCGGCAGGACCGGCGTCTTCCTTCGCGAGGACGGTTCGCCGGGGACGCTCCAGCATGTCGACCTGAGCATCTGAATCCTCCAAAAGGAGGTTGTCAGAATAAAGGGGCTGCAGCCCCCAAGCCGGCACAAACCTTCGGTTTGTGCCGGCTCTTTTATTCGGCAATAAATGCAGCGGCCCCAACCCCCCTCCCGGGCAAAAACGGCGTTTTAAGGCTGCGGCACAGCGAATCCTGGGCATATGAAGAAACCGCAGGTATCGTCCTGCGGTTTTCCATATCAGGTCACGGCCGACGCTTTTCAATCACCGGCCGGGGGATAGGCGCCTTCTTCGTCGTGTACCTCGCGGCCCGTGAGCGGAGGATTGAACACGCACACCATCCGCATATCGGACCCCGTAGCCCGCAGATAATGCTTTTCGTGGCCGTTTAGCGCGTAGAGCGTCCCTTCCCGTATCGGAAACACTTTGCCGGAATCCGCCAATTCGATCTCGCCTTGCCCGGCGATGCAGTACACGGCTTCCACGTGGTGTTTATACCAGATCGTTGTTTCGGTTCCTTCTTTGATGATCGTGTCGCTCAGCGAAAAGCCCATGCCGTCTTTTTTTAAAAGGAGCCTGCGGCTGTTCCACGTCGCAGTGTCCACGTCGTCCGGCGTGTTCAAAATCTCCTGCAGCGTCTTAACGATCACGCTGGCACCTCTTTTTTTAGCCTTTGGGCGCGCACGCTCCGCTCGAGTATCGAGAGCCCGCGTTTGAGCGTGGCCTCGCCGATGGTCAGCGGCGGCATGAGTTTCACCACATTGCCGTTGGGTCCGGCGGTCTCCATGAGCAGGCCCGCTGAAAAGGCGGCAGCGCAGATGCGTCTGGCGACGTCCTCGTCCCCGCAGGCGATGCCCTGCATCATGCCCTTGCCCCGAACTTCGGCCTGTAATTCGGGATAATCGGCGACGAGGCTTTCCAGGAAACCGTGTACGATCCTGCCTTTGCTCTCGACTTCGCGGGTCAGCGCGTCGTCCTTCCAGTAAAGGCGCAGCGTTTCCGCGGCGGTGACGAACGCGGGGTTGTGGCCGCGGAACGTGCCGTTGTGCTCGCCGGGGTCCCAGAGGTCCAGGTCGGGCCTGATAAGCGTGATGGCCATGGGCAGGCCGTATCCGCTGAGCGATTTGGACAGGCAGACGATATCCGGCTCAATGCCCGCGCCCTCGAAGCTGAAGAACGGGCCCGTGCGGCCGCATCCCACCTGGATATCGTCGACGATGAGCAGAACGCCGCGGCGCCTGCAGATTCCTTCAAGGTTTTTGAGCCATTCGACGGACGCCACGTTGATGCCGCCCTCGGCCTGCAGCGTCTCCAGGATGATGGCTGCCGGCGTAGCGACGCCGCTCCCGTCGTCGTCGATGTAACGTTCGAGATATTCGATCGTATCCACCTCGTTGCCCATGAAGTTTTCAAAGGGCATCGATACGCTGTTGCCGAGGGTGACGCCCGCACCCTCGCGCTTGAACATGTTGCCAGAGACCGCCAAGGAACCCAGCGTCATGCCGTGGAACGCGTTGGTGAAACTGAGAATCAGGTCGCGGCCGGTCACTTTCCGCGCGAGCTTGAGAGCGCTCTCGACGGAATTCGTGCCGGTCGGACCGGGGAACATTATCTTGTATCGCATGCCTCTTGGCCTCAGGATGATTTCGTTGAAGGCCGTAAGGAATTCCTTCTTCGCTTTCGTCGACATATCCAGGCTGTGAATGATGCCGTCGCCGGCGATGTATTCGACGAGCCTTTCCCTGAGCCTCGGTTCGTTATGCCCGTAGTTGAGTGCGCCCGCGCCCGAGAAAAAGTCTATATACTCGTTGTCCTCTTCGTCCCTCAGGACGGCGCCCGAGGCCTGTGTGAAAACGGTCGGAAAACTGCGGCAGTAACTCCTGACTTCTGATTCCATCTCGTCGAAGACGGTCATGTCTCCTCTTGGTTTGATTTTCGTGATGGTTATCAACTCCTTATCGAATATTTGAAAACGGACCGATTCTAAAAAGCAGCTCCGCTTCGTGGCCTCCCCGGGGAAAAAGGGTCTCGGGAAAACACGGCGAAACGGTGACCGGCGCGCCCGTGTCCTTTGCCAGCCTCGTAAAAAGCGCCCGGGAGGGCTCGTTGGAGGGGGTGATCGTGGTTTCGAGATACTTTACGCCTGAGCAGGCGTCCCTTTGGAGCAGTTCCTTGAGCATCGAAAGCGCGAGTCCCCGCCCGCGAAAGGCCGCGTCGACCGCCACCTGCCAAACGAATACGGTGCGCGGCGGTTCCGGCGGACAAAAGCCGGTGACGAACCCCGCGACCTTGTTGTTTTCGGTTTCTGCTACGACGCAAGTTTCGGAAAAGAATTTACACAGCATCAGATAGCTGTATACGGAATTGAGGTCCAGCACGCCGGTGGCTTTTGCCAGTTCCCACATGCCGGGGCCGTCCTCCGCAACGGGTTTGCGGAACGTGAACGTTTCCGGACAGATAGCGGTTTCCCCCCTTTTTCGTACATATCATCTTATCTTTTGGAGGGGGGCCGTGTCAAAATGCGTTGCTTCTGATGAGGCGTCCCGTCTTTGTGACAGCCGGCCTTACGCGCGATTTGCCATATCTGTTTGGATAATGCTGGCGTATCCCTGTGCTTCCCTCTACATCTGGAGCCGTGAGGATGCGGCCGTTGGTCAGGCGGCGCATATCCCGAAAACGGTTGGGGGATGAATATACAGGGGAATCGGGGACGGCATAAAGGGAAGACGGACAAAAACAAGCGGCGGGGTCGACGGATGATCAAGGGAAAGGAAAACAACGCGGAGCGGCAGGAAGAGCGGCCCGTGTTGATAGAAGCCGAAAGCGTTACAGGAAAGGCGCTGTCGAAAAAACTCGAAGAAAACATGCAGATGATTCAGGACATGTTCTTTAACGACGACACGGTCATCGTCCGCCCGTTCGGAAGCCAGAACAACGACGGCCTGCGCTGCTGCTTGGTCATGGTCGACGGCATGGTGAACAGCGAGATCGCCCACTTCCACATCATGGAGGCCATCATCGAATGCCCGGTGATGAAGCCTTCCGAAGACCTCTTCGAGGCGGTCTACAACAAGGTGGTCACCGTGGGGGAGATCACGACCGCGACCGAGCCTACGCAGCTCGCAGAAAGCATCGTCAGCGGCGAGACCGTGCTCTTCGTGGACGGCTACGCGAAGGCGATGATCATTAATACGCGCGGGTGGATGATGCGCTCGGTGCAGGAGCCCGAACCGGAAAAAGTCATACGCGGCCCGCGCGAAGGCTTCGTCGAGTCCATCCTCATCAGCCTGAGCATGATACGGCGGAAGATCGCCTCGCCCGACCTGAAGTTCCGGTTCATGACCATCGGCGCGAGGACGCATACCAAGGTGTGCCTCGTCTACCACGAGGCGCTCGTCAACCACGACATACTCGGCGAAGTGGTGAGGCGGATTAACCGGTACGACCTCGACGGGGCGCTGGACGCCCAGTACGTCGAGGAAATGATACGGGACTCGCCCTACTCGCCCTTCCAGACGGTCGGGTCAACGGAAAGGCCGGACATCGTGGCCGCGAAGCTCCTCGAAGGGCGCATCGCCATCTTCGTGGACGGCACGCCGGCCGTGCTGACCGTGCCCTACGTCTTCATCGAGTCGTTCCAGGTGAATGAGGACTATTACCTCGGCTACGTGCTCTCCTCCTTCGTGCGGATCGTGCGCATCGTCGCCTTCTTTTTCACGATAAGCATCCCGGCCGTGTACCTCGCGCTGGTAGCGTTCCATCAGGAGCTCCTGCCGACGCCCCTGATGCTCAGCATCCTGAACGCGCGCGCGGGCGTCCCGTTCCCGAGCATCGTCGAGATCCTCATCATGCTCATGACGTTCGAGGTGCTTCGTGAAGCCGGGGCGCGCATGTCAACCGGCATCGGCCAGGCGCTGGGCATCGTGGGGGCGCTGGTGGTGGGGCAGGCCGCGGTGGAAGCCAGAATCGTCAGCGCGCCCATCATCATCGTCGTCGCGTTCACGGCCATCTGCGACATGGTCGGCATCAAACACCACGGCGCCGTCGTGCTCATCAGGCTCGTGTCCATCGTCGCCTGCGGTTTGATCGGGCTGTACGGGTACTTCCTCATCATCGCCGCCCTCGGCATAATGCTGCTATCCACCCGTTCGTTCGGCGTGCCCTACATGCTCAGCATGTCGTCATTCGACCCGCAGGACCTCAAAGACACCTACATAAGGGCGCCGTGGTGGTTCATGAAGTTCCGCCCCGGGTTCATGACGCGGGACGCGAAAAGGAGAGGCAAACCGTGAGAGGCAAAAGGACGGTCCTCATGCTGCTCGCTATTGCGTGCCTTCTCCTGCTCTGTGGCTGCTGGGACTATAGGGACATCGAGGACATGTCGGTCGCGATGGGCATGGCGATCGACAGGACAAAAGACGGCGATTACCTGCTGACCACCGAGATCGCGAAGCCTGACGAGGAGGAAGCGGAGGCCTTCAGGGTCGAGGCGGAGGGGAGGACGGTGGCCGACTGCATGGAAAACACCGGCAAAAAACTGGAAAAGGAGGTCTACTGGGCAAACGTGCAGGTGTTCGTGATCGGCGAAGAGGTCGCAAAAGAGGGGCTTATGCCCCTCGTGGACATCGCCGACAGGCAACGCGAACTCAGGCCGACCCTGAGGCTCGCTGTTTCGAAAGAGGAGACGGCGCGGGAGCTGTTGGAGACCGATGGCCTGTCGACGGAAATCGTTTCGATGGAACTTTCCGGCGTCCTCAAAAACTGCGAGGAGAAGATGTCCAAGGCGAGCGTCCCTGCGCTTTACGAGGTCGTAAGCGACATGGCCTGCGGCGGGAAGGACGTTTCGCTGCCGGCGCTCAAAAAAGTCGTCAACGAAGATAACGAGACCGCCGAACTGGACGGAACGGCCGTGTTCGCGGACAAAAGGCTCGCCGGCTACCTCACCGACGAGGAGTCCAGGGCGCTGCTGTTCGTACAGGGCGGGGTGAAAGGCGGCACCCTCGTCATAAAGGACCCGGAAATTGCCGGTGCGCAGCGGCAGGTCACGCTGCAGATCATGCGCAGCGCGACCGACATCCGGCCGGAGCTGACCGGCACAAAGCCCGCGGTGGACGTGCGCATCAGGGTGGAGGCCGCCGTCGGGGAAAACGGCGCCGAAACGGATCATAACGCCCGCGACACCCGCGAACGCCTGGAACGCCTCGCCGGGGAAGAGGTCGCCCGAAGCGTAGAAGACCTTATACGAAGGGTGCAGCTTGAATACGGCGCCGATATTTTCGGCTTCGGCAGCACCGTAAAGGACCGCCTGCCCGGATACTGGAAACGGCGCGGCGGCGGATGGTCCGAAGCTTTTAAGGACCTGGCCGTAAACGTGGCCGCCGAGGTCGACATCTTGGGCAGCGGCCTCATCAAAGAACCGTATTAAAGGCGGTGCACGACTTGATTACGCTTATCATGGTCTGCCTGATAACCCTCGCGCTCGTCCTCGCCGAGCTGAAGCCCGCGCGCCGCGGGGACAGGAAGACGTTCTTGGTGTATGCCTTCCTGGGCGCCGCGGCTTTCGTCCTGTGGGTGCTCGCCGCCCTTAACGTAAGGGTCCCCGGCCCTACGCAGGCGATCAGGGACGCGCTCGCGGCGATCCTGGGCGTCAGGTAGGCCGGGGCAGAGGGGAGGCTATCTTGCAAAGGAGCCATATCACGGTGTGGCAGGGCATCAGCCTCACGGCGATGTTCATTTTGGGGAGCCCGGCGGTGATGGGCGCGGCCAACGAAGCCGGGGCGGACAGCTACCTGGGCGTTGTTATCGGCCTCTTGCTGGTGGCCCCTGCGGTCCTCGTCTATGCCCGCATCAAAAGGCTCAGGCCTGGCGAGGACATGTACGGGGCGCTTGTCTGGGCGTTCGGTAGAGTTGCGGGGAAGGTCCTCGTCGCGCTTATTACGTGGTACGCGCTGCACCTGGGCGCGCTGACGCTTCACAGCTTCACCGAGTTCATAGGCGCGACCGCGCTGCCGCAGACGCCGCAGGCCGTCACCGCGCTGATGGTGGGAGCCGTCGCCGTATGGGCGGTGAAAAGCGGCGAGAATACGCTGGGGCGTTGGAGCACCGTCTTTTTTCTGGCCGTCGCCTGCACGCTGGCCGCGACGCTGGTCCTCGCAATTCCGTATTACGACGCGGGCAACGTCCTCCCTGCGGCCTACGGAGGTGCGGCCCCCCTTCTCGCCGGGGGGACGACGGCGTTCGCGACGTTTGCGGAAGTCGTCGTGCTCCTTTTCGCGCTGTCCTCGTTCAAGGAAGGCGCGAGCCCGCATGGCGCCCTCATAGGCGGCGTGACGGCCGGGGGGCTGGCCCTTTTTCTGCTCTCATTACGGGACACGCTCATACTGGGCGGTGAAACGCTGGGGAAGCGCTATTACCCTTCGTATACCGCTGTCCGGGTCATTTCGCTCGGCGACTTTTTCCAGCGGTTCGAGATCATCGTGGGGGGCGTCTTCCTGCTGTGCGGGCTCCTGAAAGCGGCCGTGTGCCTGATGGCCGCCGCGCGGGGGATCGCGCGCCTGTTCGACATAAAAGGCCATAAAAAGATCGCCGCGCCCACCGGCCTTCTTATGACCGTGCTATCCGTTATGCTTTTTAAAAGCCCGATGGAGATGCTGGACTGGATGGGGATATACAAATACTACGCCTTTTCGTTTCAGGTGCTTATCCCGCTCGCTGTGTGGATCGCCGCCGAGGTCCGCTCGCGGCGCGGTAGCGCGGGAGATGCCGGCGCGTGAAGGCGTTCACGAATTTAAGTACAATTCAAACTCCGGTTTAGCCCCGCGCCAGAACCTTTTTTATTATGTAATATTTAAATTATTTGTTTAATCTAACAAACTCGTCTTAAGCTATGTATATTAGTTATATATAGTATATAATAAAAAAAGGGGGAAATTGTCATGTGGTTAGATAAATTTGTAATTGACCATTACCGTTCGATTGAAAATGTTGAAATCAATTTACCGAGAAATAAACCGCTTGTTCTATTTGGCCCAAATAATGCCGGGAAATCGAATATACTTTCAGGATTCAATACTGCTATTGGGGAAAGATATCCTACATATGTTGAAATGGTGGATAGCGATTACTATCAAAGAGATAAAGAAGATTACCCTGAAATTAACTTTACATGTACATTTTCTGAACCATACTATCGAGGTCATAAAGTCATGTGTATATCCTACGGCTATAAAACAGAAAACGGGAGAGATAATTTAATCCATGATGGAGAAGGGATAAAGTACTATTTAAGAAATGAAGATAGGGCAAAATGCCAAGCGTATTTTGTTGATGCAGAAAGAGATATTCAAAAAGCTTTCAACTATGGAAGTAAGTATTCTTTATTAAGCAGATTTTCTAAAACAATACATTGTGCTATGTCTCAGGAGAATAAAGAACGACTGGAAAATATTTATTATGAAATTAAGAAAGCATTCTTAGAAACAAAGCAGTGTAAAGATTTTTTCAGGGAGCTCTCTTCCTCAATTAACGATGTTGTCAAAGGTTTTTCTCATTCACTTGACATCGATTTGTCCGCTTATGACCCAAATAATTATGCAAAGAATATTCGTGTTGTTGCTAAAGAAAACGATGAAATCAGAAGCTTCGATGAATTTGGCACTGGAGAACAACAGATTTTATTAATGGCATTTGTGAAAGCATACATGCAGGTGTTTACTAGCGAAAGCTTTATTCTAATCATAGAAGAACCGGAAGCACATTTGCACCCGCTTGCGCAAAGATGGTTAAAGGAATATTTAATCAAACTATGTGAAAGCGGCGTTCAGGTAATAATATCAACACATTCAACAGAATTTCTGGACGCAGGTTATCTTGATTCTTTAGTGAGGGTATACAAGGAAGATAGAATAACAAGAATCAAACAATTATCTGCGGAAGACTTGGTGGCATACTGTGTTGGTATGGGTGTACCGGCTGAAAGGACTAACACAACGAATATATTCGATTTCTATAAGGCGTGTCTGTTCCATGACCAATTAATAGGTTTCTTTGCCGAAAAAATTATACTTGTCGAAGGAGAAACGGAGACGTTTGCTTTGCCTTACTATTTTCGAAATTGTGAGTGCAGTCTTGCTCAAAACGGTATAGAAATCGTAAACTGTCGTGGAAAATCATCCATGCCAAAATACTATAGGCTTTTTAATGCTTATGGTTACAAATGCTTCTGTCTATTTGATGCCGACAGTGAACCCGGAAATAATGAAATAATCAAACAATTGCTTGGCATTGATGAAATCAACGCAGATCCGGACATCTACGAATATTCAAGCGATTATATGTATTTTGGAAAAGATTTTGAAACCTACATGAGAAAATTCGAAGCATATGGATTAAGGGAAAATGAAATTGTTGAAAAATACGGGTTCATCAGCAAACCATGCAAAGCAAAAATCGTAGCACAAGAAAGTGGTTGGAAGCCAGGGTTTGTTCTTAGAATCATAGAACAATTCATACAACCCCAATAACACACATAAAAAGCCCGCGTGCGCGGGCTTTTCCTTTGGTGCGAGAAACAGGACTTGAACCTGCACGATCTTTCAGCCACCAGAGCCTGAATCCAGCGCGTCTTTTGATTCCGCCATTCCCGCATAGTGGGTAAAACTGCAAATGATACGAAATATCCATTGTTCACGGATATTATATTTAGTATAATTATTTCGGTTCATGTAAATTTATGGAAAGCCTGGACATGATGGACCGACGGTGGGGAGGACCGAAGAAATGGATAAATGTTTTTGCTCGAAATGCGGCAAAGAACTCGACGCCGGTACAAACTTTTGCATGTACTGCGGAGCCGGGCAGCCGCCGTCACCCGCTTCACCTGCCGATGCGCAATCCGTATCGCAACCTGTTACAACACAAGCGCCGCTTCCGCCCCCGTCAGGGCCGAAGCCGAAAAAGCGGTGGCCATTATTCGTTGGCATCGGCGTGGGCGTCGTCGTGGTAGCGGCGGCGGTTCTGTTGCTAACGGGCGTTATCAGATTCGGGGGCGCGCCCGCCTTTAACGTGGCCGATATCAACGGGGGATGGAACGGAACCGTCCGTACGGATTCGGTAAGCGGAGCCGGAAGCGAGTCGGGATCGCTGCAATCCCAAATCGGTCAAACCGGCCCCCTGGAACTCAAGCTGACGCTGGATCAAAACGGAAAGGGAACGGCGGTGGTCAGCGGCCAATCCATGTCTGCCGAGTTGAATGGCTCAACCCTGGCCGTCAACGGCCAATTCAACCAATATTCCGGCGGCTCGTCCCAGAGTACGACCTTTAGCTTGACGGGTGACATAACAAAAGATGCGAACACGTATTCCTTGTCCGGCAAATGCAGCATAGCGATGTCAGGCGTTACCGTTACGGGAACAGCCACGTTGCGGCACACTGCTTCCGGCCAGAATACTATTTCCGGCCAGAATACAGTCCCCGCGGCTACGCCCCCAGCAGTAACCACCAATACGCTTGAAGGCACTTATCAGTATATGTACGACGTGGAAAACAGTGACGCGGCCGGGATCGAATTCCAAAGAAACGGCACCTGCGTGCTGTATGATACCGCGGACGATAGCCGTATCCCGGCGACCTATGTCATCTCGGGCGATACGCTCAATATGACGCTTTATCCTGATAGTGAGGAAACAGTATATCAAACATACAAAATAGTTATTGGCACTGGAAGAATAACACTGACGATGTCAGGAGAAAGCATAGATTTTATCCGGGCAGAATAGTACGCGTCACCGAAAAGACTATTATTGAAAAAAGCCTTCCGAATAACGGAAGGCTTTTTTTGCATACGCATCGAACCCATAATTTTTTGGGAAATAAGAAAATTACGAAAACGTCAAAACGCCACATGCGACCAGGCTTTTCCCGGCGGCTGGACGATAAGACAAATTGGATTTGTCAGGCTCCCGGTGTGCTCAAATCTTCTTCCGCGCCTGCACTCGAAAAGTTTTGTAACCAAAGCTTTCCCAGGCGTTCTTCGCGATTAGATTCTCCGACAAATAGTTCAATTCTACGTATTTTAATTTACGTTCTTTAAAAAAACGAACGGCAAGCTTTTCGAGGTTGCTCATGATTTTTAGCTTTCTATAGTCGGGTACAACATATGCGGCAGAAATGTATCCGACATTTTTTGTATTTGAAATCGGTAAATGGCACTTTATGATCTCCGCCGTTATAAATCCAACAATAGTATCCCGGGCCTTTGCGACAAAGATTTTCCGTTCCGGATTATCAATAAAGGTTTCTAAGTGTTTTTGAATTTTATCTTCCGATAATTGCTCAAAGTCCCAGTAATCGTCTTCAATGGTCCTTTGGAGATGATATGACAATTCTATATGCAGTTTCGCGACATCGTGAATTACGCTCGGTGTAATTTCGGTATATTCAAATTCCAATTACTATTTGCTCCTAACAAATTGCATTGCAAATATTAATTAGGTTCATAATACTGTAACGAAGACAGGATGGCAAGCCAACACCCACACTACAAAAGTTGTTTAAAGCATAGAACAATCCGAACCCTTCGCCAAAAAATAACGCAAAAAAAAGGTTGCATGCAGCGAATTTATGGCAAAATGCGTTGCAAGTGGCATATCTTCCAAGGGGATTGGGGGCCGCAGCCCCCGAGCTTCAATCCGATCTGGCGACATGTGCGTCAGATCGGGGAAGAAACGCGCCTGAAGCGCGTTTCAACCTACCAGAAAGACTATCGACAAATCCCCGAAGGGGTTTGTCGATAGTCTAAAAAGCCCGTAACCACGGGCTTTTCCTTTGGCAAAGGCACTAACTATTGATAAAATGCACCGCTCAAATCAAATCGTTAAAATTTGCACCTCTTTTGCACACCCCTCGTTTGGAAGAATTCAATTTCAAAAAGCAACGCACACTGATTACGGAAAACTAAAACCACATCCAAATTAGCCTTTTATTTTCATAGCGCTGTTCCACACTGACCGCAAAATCGAGCACCGAGAACAGCGCCGGAGCCACATTTCGAGCAGAACTTTATCTGCGGCTCAGCTTGGTATGTCAGCGGCAGATCCTCATTCGGCGCAGCGTCAGACAGAAACAGCCAATCGATGTCCTCGCCGTCGTTACATAAGCCGATAGCTCCGGCAGGCGATACCACATAAAAGCTGTCCTCATCGATGGGGTCTTCACTATCGCTTGTTTCGGCAAGCACCAGCAAGCCTTTTACATCGTATCTATCATTTGAAATGGCAAAACTCCAGCTTGTGCAGCGTGTTGCTGAAAACTCCGCAGCCTCCAGCAGCGTGTCAAATCTCTCCATTATAAAATCCTCCTTATTTAAATAATAGGTTATTACACCGCTTACAGCGGTCATTTTGTATGGGGTTCATCATGGAGCAGACATTGCAGTAAATGATACGGTCTTTAGATTTGTCGTACTTCTCGTATGTACCGAATTTGGGATGAAACCGCACCCTGTCACCAACGGAGAGATAATCATACATATGCCGCCCGCTGTCCTTTTCCACGATAGTCTTTTTCTTGTCCGCATCGGTGTTAATGATCGTGGTATATTCCGTATAGGTTCTGTAGTTATCATCCTCGCCGCCCCTATGCTCGCTTTTCTCTTTGCTATACTTATTGACAACCACGCCCTCCCACATGGGCTGCTTGGTCTTTCGCAACGCCAGCAGATTAACGACCAGCATAACAAGAGCAATGCCAACACCGATGACAAGGGATTCTCCAAACGGGAAATCATCCATCAGCAGACCGGCAATGGGAAAGCCGATGAGCGGCACGAAAACCAATATCCACATACAGCCTATGGAGAATTTTTTGTTTTTCTCCGCGGCGGCCAGTATCTCCGGCGAATGACACCTGTCGGAGAAACCCACCAGCCCCGCGCCGCTCTGTGGGGGCGCGGGAGTTGCTACATGGTGTGGTTCCATCGGCTCCGACGTTGCCGAATTCACCGCCTTTCCGCAGCCAATACAAAATTCGGCTCCCTCCGGAAGCGCCATGCCGCAGGCCGTACACACGTCGGGGGCGCTGGCCTGTGTTTTTGCGCCGCAGCCCGAACAGAAAGCCGCGCCCTCCGGCAGCTTGTTTCCGCAGTTGGGACAAAACATATCCGTATCACTCCTTACTTCGAATATTTGAGGCGCGGCGGGTTTCCTCGCCGCTGGTTTCTTCTTTTTCCCGCCTCTGGCTGTGCGTATGACAAGCAGCAGCAAAAGCAGACAACCGATAGGGGTAAGAATGAGGTAAATAATTCCTCCTTCGCCCATCTCGCTAAATTCGGACAGCATGGCTGGCTTATTCACATAAGGTAATACACTAAGGTAGCGGATTCGCTCGGAGCGCGTTTCGCCCTCGTCCAAGCTCGGCCATGCCTCGTCGCTGCTATATATCGCATAGCCCCGGTATTCCTTGCCGTTTACCAGAAACCAATAGCCCTTGGAAATGGTCCGGGAGCGGTTGACATCTGCGGCACTATCATCCAAGCGGTTGTGATAGCTGTCCACCGTACCCATTACGCTGTCGCCCCATATCGCCAGAGCCAGCGTGGAGAGACTTGAATACATGGCAAACAGCAGGACAGTGTAGATCAGGATAAGGATGGGCAGGGGGATGTTTTTGCTTGCTTTCTTCTTCGCCATCGGAACGCTCCTTTCATTGTTGTTCGTAATCTCGCTTTTCGCGCCAGCCCACGCCAAACAGATACAGAACGGTAAGCAGGAAAAGCGGCGGCAGCGTGAGCGCGGCATAGGAGCGAAGCGGAACGAACAACAGCACTCCCGCCGCCAGTTGGATATAGGCCAGCTTCCGGCACCAGCGATGTCGATGGAACCTCCCCGCAAAGGCCAACCCTGCGATGGCCGTGACCATAGAAAAGATGTACGCTATTCCAGCCGCGAAGCAACCCGCTCCGGCGTAGGTGTAGTCCAGCGCCGCATTGTCAATGAGGTTTAAGCACCACAGCAGCATGGGTAAGGCGGCAAGCAGCATCAGTACGGATGAAATCCGCAGAAGCATTCGTTTTGGCTTGCTATTCATAAATTTTTCCTTTCGGGCAATGGCTTACGATATACTGCCAGACAAAATCGAACTGCTCGGGCGCGGCGTATATCCTGTTTTGCACAAACCGCCGCGAAGCCGTATCAGGTTTTGACTTCTCACGGCTTTCACCACCCTGACCTGTGCAAACCGTGAGTAAAAGCTCTGCCCTGCGGCAGCGAGTCCCATAGCGCCGGAATAACCGGCGGCAGTACCGGCTACAGCGGCGGCAACGCCGATTTTTCTTGACTTCTTCCGCTGCCCCGGTGCTTCGGTGTGTAAAACGCCCACTTCGTCCATTTCGAGTTGCATGGTGTACTTTCCCTTGTAAAGCAGACAAAGGATCAGATAGGAAAGCCCCATGAGCAGAAGGATCACAGCCGCCGAAATCAGCAGATACCGCCACAGGAAGTCTATCCCCGCCGCGAAACCATCCATGCACATACGGATAAAGCACACAAGAAGCCCGAAGGAGGCGGCGGTAGCAGACATGGCCCCCGACGCCGTATACAGCATAACCGGCTGCCGCCACAGGTTTAGTTTATAGCTCCAGCGCAGCTTGCCGTCCTCGCAGGGGGTGATGCCGGAAGGGATGGGGATATTGGTTGTCCTATTTGCCATACTTTCCCTCCTTCATTTCCTATCAACTCATCTTGTAACAGCTGAAGCTTGCTGTCGCTTGGTATTCATCATCAAGGTATGCGCTCGATGTGCCGGTCAGAGAAATTGTTCCGTTATCCCTTGTAAAGGCAAACCTATAAGTGTAACGAAGCGTATACTCGCCATATGGAGATGATTTTGAACCGCTGGCAATGCCCGTGGAAGGATCGTATCGCATATCCAGCGTATCCATAGTATCGTTGAGTATGATTCCGTCCCCATTCCTTTGGATTGTAAATGTGTGGGACGCTGATCCATCGTCTGAGGAAACGGTCCCGTCATATGTTCCTACAATCTCGTCTATGGATAGTCCCGCGCTGCCCAGTGGAATCACCGTGACCTTTTCCGTCACCGTGAAGGTTTGGGTCAAAACCGCATCTTCCGGGTATATTGCGTCGCTGCCTTTCGGAAACAGCATAATTCTGTCCGGCGCTCCCGCAAGAAGATACGCGAGGCATGTAAATTCACTTTTTACAGCCCATTCGTCATCGTCTTGCGGCGCATGCAGCGTCCATGTGCCGGGTATATCGATAAGAGTGAAGCCGCTTTCATTGCCGAACCGTATCGTGTGTTCTTGATATTTGCACGGATCGCCGGAATCGATCGGCGCAATCTCCTGAACCTGAATGCTGTAGAATTCGTTGAATGGCTCGCAAAGCTTATACAGAGAAGCATAAAGCGCATCCTGTTGCTGTGCAAGCAGAAATTTCTCTATCCACGGTAAAACGTTTTTTCTTAACCGTATATGCATGTCCCTTCTAAGTGCCTCGGTATACGTTGCCTTCTGTTCTTCCGTCGGTGTATAATAGTTTGTTTTACCGGCTTCGGCTACAGCAAAGGTCAGCGCGTCGCTGCCTTCCCTGAATACGTCTTTCCAAAATTCTTCGGAGTATCCTTCGATCGCATCCAGTACCGTTTTATATGCCGCTTCAATCCCTTCTACCGATGCCGTTCCATTCTGCCATTCCTTCCAGTATGTTTCTACAAATAGTTTGTACCAGTACTGTTCGTCAAATATCGCATAGTCCCTGTAATACTGGTCAAATATCGCTCTGTTGGTTGCTTCCTTATACTCTCCCGCCGCTTGGACGCCATAGTCTAGCCCAAACGCAACTACAGCGACACCGACAAAGGCTGCACTGAACGGCAAGGAGCCGTACCCGGTCATATAGGTGAATAAGGAGCCGCTACTCGAAAAGATGTTCTTGTAAAGATTCGCTGCCGCAGTCCTGTCATTGCCGTTTGAATTATACAGATCCATTCCGAGCTGTGTTAACGCTATCCCAAGCCCAATAACAGAGACGCTCTTTGACACCTTTTCGGTGGAAAATCCTATTTGCATGGACGTCAGATTTGCAAATGAGTTTACTGTGTTGACGAGTTCGTCAAAGATGCTATAGATGTTGTTGGTTGTGTCAATGCCCTCGGGCGAAAATATGTTTTCCGCCCATGGCATGGAATTTCTCGTGTTTCCGTTTTCTACGAAGTCTTTTACAATTGCTCTGGCATCTCCTCGCGGCTGATTCTTAATGATATCCCAATACCGATAGCTTACCTCCATCTTTGCGTTGCTCGTACCTTTTTCGGAAATGTAAAAAACGCCGCCAGGATAATTACTCCCGAGATAAACGAGCTTCACGGGTGAAAGGGATGTCAGACTTGCGGTAACTGTGCCGTCGCCATTTTTGACGGTACTCTGAGGTATCCACATCCCATAATCACTATTGTAATGCTCTAATACAACCTCACCGCCGTCGGCAGTTTTATTGTTGTATGGAACGGTGACCGTAAGCGGTGCGTAAAGATGATGCATTTCTCCCAGAGTAATGTCATATTCCACCGACGTAAGTCCGGAGGCTTCGTCAACCGATTGTTTTTTGCGGCTGACGGTCAGTTCCTTTTCACCGTCAATGAGGTTTAAGGTATCGACATCAATCCTCACACCGGACAGTGTGATCGATGCGTTATCCGTGGAGACAATCGCCTTTTCGGTCTCAACAACCGCGCCTTTGCCGCCGCCCACCATAAACCCCGGCCAGCCGTAGAGAGCCACCGCCGCGATCTGTATGACGAGCAAGACGGACAATATAATACACAGCGCATTACGCCCGCCGTTTCTTTTCGGTGCTGCGGCACTTTTTCTTTTTGGTGTCGCAACGGGCGGGATTGGTTTTTGAGGTTGTGCCTCGGTTATAAATTGTGGCTGCGGCACAGGTCTCGGCTGTGGTGAGGGACCAGGATTCGGGGGCGCGTTAAGCGCTGCCGCGCCGCACTTGGCGCAGAAGCGAGCGCCGGTATGAAGCTCGTTGCCGCAATTCGTACAATATTTTCCCATGTTCGCACCTCCTTATGGTCGCACCAGCGCCAAAAGCGCCGGTATCCCGTCGGGCGTATCCATCGTGCCGATGGCGTATTGTTTTCCGCTTTGCTCATAGAACTGCGTCAGGCGTATGGTTCCCACCCCGGACGCCCACAGGCCGCCGGTTTCCCACTTGCCAAGAAATACGCTGTCCTCCATGTCCGATTCGTCGAAGCTCTCTCCCTCGTTAGCCCAAAAAATCTGATACCAGTCGAGAGTGAGGCTCAGGCTCTCCGCCGTACCTGCAAGGGCGACATTGAGAAACTCCATAGCGCCCGCGTCGTATTCGTTATTGGGGTCGTAAATAATCAGCGCTTTCCAGCTCCCGGTCAGCGGGTCAATATTATCAATGATATTCGCATCGGATGGAACTCCGTCATAAACCACGTCCTCTGTGTACCAGAGAAAGTCCTCCAAATCGGGGCGTTCCTCCGTGGATAAGCTCACGCCTGTTACCTCCGGCGCGGGAATACTGCCGCTTTCCGTGGCCGCAGGCGGGGTTTGTTCCTCCGGCGATGGTGTGGCGGGCGAAGTTTGCTCCGCCCTCGGCGCAGGAGATTTCTTGACTGCCGTTGAGCGCAAATTGGGTGGTATGGTGAAAACGCCGACGACCAGCATAATTACATTAGCCGCAATCAGCGCGGCGATCAAGCCTTTCTTCAATTTCATCAGCCCTCCTTAATTCGCTTTATCTCCGACGGAGCAAGCCTTGCCCTAATCAATTTTGGTGCCCTCACCGTAGGTTGTTACTGTTCTCCCTTCTTCAATATCTTCCACAGTCGTGTCGCTTGAAAAACGAACCGTGTCTTCCTCGGAAATAAATCTAACATGAGCAGACAGAGACCAATACTCAGTTTCCACTTCAGAAGTCGCCGTTGCGGTGGCCGGATCATACTCATACGGCCCCGGCAAAAGCAAGAAAGCGGTGCCAAAATCATCACTTTCCGGCTTAAATGCCAACTGCCCCTCGTAGTACATGAAGGTAAAGTTATAGGTATCGGTCTCATCTTCAAATGTAAATGTCACAGAATAAGTACCTAAAAGCTCCTCCAGCGGCAGCCCGCCAAGTGTCACCTCCGTTACCGGCGCGGAGAGCTTGAAACCCAGCGTCAGCTCCGGCTCGTCGCTTTCGGGGTCGTCGCCGGGTTTGAACAGTTGCAGCTCTTTGGGACAACCGGCCTGCACATAGCCCAACAGGGTAAACTTGGTGGAAGCCCCACCCTCACCCTTCAGCATATCGCTCCAACTCTCCTTTACCGTGTTTTCGGAAAGTGGTGCAAAGCGTAGGGCGTAGCCGTCATACTGCGATTTCTCGCCATCGGGAACGTCTTCCACGATATTGAAGGTGATGTTTTGGTTAAAGAACGCTTTGACCTCGTTCAGCGCGGCCAGATACGCGGCTTCGACCTTGCGCTGCATATACACGCTGACGGACTGCGTTACAGGGTAAAGGCGTTCATAAAGTTGCGCCTTATAACCGCCCACCATGGTTTCGATCTCCGCCTTGGTGGCTTTGGGGATGGTGACGGAGCCTTTGCTGCTCTTATCTTTCATTTCCGTAACGACAACGTCCAGATCCATTTTGCCCAGTGTCCAGAATTCACGGGCATAGCGGTCTATCTCCGCTTCAATGGCAGCCTTGGCATCGGCTTCGTTGGGGTTGTCTTCGGCTATGTCGATCATCACCTGCCGCCAATCCTTCAGGCTGCGGGCCTTCCATTGCAAGCCATGTCTTTCTTTACTGATGTATTCGTCGTTGAAATAGACGTAGACCTCGTCTATCTTATTCATTTTCATCGCCAAGCCCTGCTCAAACAGACTGGTTATGGTGTAGTCAAAAATGAACAGTCCGCTGGCGGCAAGTCCCCACGCGGCAGATTCGGCATAGGAAAGCGCCAGCATCGCCGTGTCCTTATACAAGCCAAGGGTATCGGCGTCTGTCTTTTCCGTGCTCAGCATCACTGCACCGATCTTCGCCGCCGCCGCCACCTTACCCAACTTGTTCATCTTTTTGAAGGCTGAATCAGCCAGTGCGGTGTCAAAGCTCGGACTGCCGACGGAGGCCATGTTCAAGATCGTACCTGTGAGGTCAGTGGCAAAGCCCGTTTCACCGGCTGCTCCGGCCACGCCGCCCAAAAATCCGTTATAGCCGGTGAGAAGGCGTGCCGCGAGGCCCGCCGCTTCCTCTCCGTCCGCGCCGCCGCCCGCTACATATTCTCGCAGCGCTTTCGTCGCCTGCTGCTGGTCGATGCCAGTAAAATCTGCATAAATGGTGGTGATTTTGGCGCTGCGTTGACCCTCGTTTTTGATATGGAACACGCCGAAGGTGGAGAGATGGTCGGTGTAGATGATAAGCTCATTCGCGGTGGCGTCCACCTCGAACAACACATCCTCCCACTGGCCGGTGGCTCCATTTTTGTACTTCGCACCCACACATTTTGCCGGGTCCTGCCCATCCTCGCAGTATGCGGTATCATAGGGGATACGTAAGGTGATGAAATCGGAAAGCTCGGTCATGTCGCCCAGCTTAAAGTCGTAGGCTTCTATCTTGTACCCTTCGTCCTTGTTTTCTTCCACGGGCTGCTTGGCTACGGTCAGTTCCGTTTCACCGTCCAGCACATAATCGCCCAGCTCTACGCTGACGCCGTTTGACAGGGCAACGCCGGTAGCCTCCGGCGAAAGTGTCGCCGCGTCGCTTTTGCCGCCGCCTCCACCGCATCCGGCAAGACTGCCTAAAAGCAGCACCGCCACGAGTAAAATGGATACTATCTTTTTCATGTCAGATTCCTCCCTTTTATTACCAATCACTAATTTCTGCCTGCACGCCTGTTTCGTGCCACAGCTTTTGTGCGGCCTCCACAACCGTCTGTTTGTGAAGCATACCGTGCAGCAGCTCTACCCGCATGGTCTGATCCTTATCGCCAAAGGTCAGGTACATCCGCTCCTTATCAATTTGAACGGCGCTCAGGCGCACGCCATGTACACCGTCGAAACCCCACCGGTAAATATCACTGCCGATGAGGATACCAAAGGTAGATACTACAGTTTCCTCGGTGTCTTTTTTCATTTGGCGGCTCGGCATGGAGATGAGAGCAGATGGCACCGCAAGGATGCGATTATCCCAAATGAGTGTTGCGTCATAGAGCAGACGACTCTGCCTCAACAATAACAGGAGAGAGATAAGGCTGATAGCTCCAAAGGCGAGTGCCGCTTCCAGCGAAAATGCCATGCCGGACCACACCGCCAAACAAATACTGGCTGCGAATAATAAGACATATCCATTACGTCGTTTGCGGATTGATTTCATTTGCACCATACCTCCCTCCAGTATAAATTTTAGGGAAAGATGCCTTAAAAAGCATCGTTCGAAAGGATGAATTTGCAGAAAAAGCCTCTCATACTTTAGTATGAGAGGCCAGTAAAACCCTGTATTTATGTGGTTTTATGTATCATTCAATCGTTTGATTCTTCAGCAGGGTGCTTATGAGTTCTGCCCGACTACCTACATCATATTTTGAAAAAATGTTCCTTGCATGTGTTTTTACAGTACTCTCACTGATAAACAAAGCCCCGGCAATTTCCCGGTTGGATTTGCCTGAAAGGATTAGCTGCAATACCTCTTGCTCCCGGACAGTCAGCGGATCAAGAGTTTTAATTTGACGAACAATGTCCGTTTGCTGTGACTGGCTCATATTGTCATAAGCAGCAAGATAAGCATGGCTTTTCAGCAGTAAGACAAGCTGGTTGTTCAGCGGCGGTAGCATAACCAGCGTAACGCACACCACTGTCAGGGCAATCACCGCCACCTCCGCACCGGGAAGCCCCATAGATGTCACAGCCATCCCCAAGACTCCTCCGCAAAGGACGCCGAATACATTGGCGGAAAGCCCAATGCCAAAGGTTTGTGTGGGATTGTCGCTATAATCCAGCATTTCTCCAAGGATGCTCCACCAAAACAGATCAAAAATACCGCAAGCACCGAGCATCAGCGTATCCACAGTCAAATAGTCGGAGGTATTTCGCCCTAACAACATAAAGCTGATGAACGCTCCTATAATCATTGCCATTCCAATATACAAAATTCTGGAACGCTTTGCTTTCATAGGTAAGTTGCGCATAATAACAAGCGCTACGATATAAGGCACGGCCCAATACCAGCTCACCAATCCCGTCAGATGCTCAAAAGCAGGATTGATGACCTGATACATCAGTCCAGAATTAATTGTGATGATAAAGGCAAAAAAACACAGCAATATCAGTTGGTTTTTAATGCCGCCATGCGTCTTGTTTTTAAATGTTTTGTTCTGCTCATTCTCCTGCCCCAACGGCAGCATCCAGATGAAGGCTATACCGATTACAAGACAAAGCATCGAGAGGCTTAGCCCGATAAACGGCGACCGGTTCATGGCAAACACGTTAACTGCAATCATCAGCAGATTGGAATAAATCAGAACATCGGCGCAGGATTTAATGCGCTCGTTCTTGGGCGTAAAGGCCCTGAGAAAAAATCCCCATGCCGCCACTGCGCAGCCACTAAAGTATCCGCTGACAATCAGTCCGCTCAACCATAGAGAGGAGGGAGCAAAAAAGAAGGGAACAGAAGCGGCTAAGCATAAGCCCATGCCGCCGAGCATCATGCTTCTGGCGGCCGCTTGTGATTTGACAAACAGACCGCAGGTAAAAAGCCCCGCAAAATGTGCGATAATTGCAGCCAGTATGTAACGGTCGGCGTCTGTTCCACGCAAATCCAGCAGGCTGTACAGCACCTGCCCCTCAAACTGAAACGACAGAATATAGGCAAAGAGAAATGAAAATCCGGCAACAGAAATCCTGCGGGCATTTATTGTTATATGGCCGTTCATGTGATAACCTCCTCTCTTGATTCTTTCATTTTTCTATGCCGGTTCGCATTTCAAATCTCATTTTTTCATCTTTTGTTAACAGAACCTTTTCATATTGCCTGAATTATGGCCCAAATTATTCCAAATAACTCATTCACATTCGCCAGACATTTTGAGATAGTGCGATTTTTAGCTCAACGCTTCAAAAATTATCTCGAACACTTCTTTGTAAGCCGGTAGTCGTGGTCGGGTGCGTAGTTAATGCCGTCGCCGGCATCGAATTTTTCGTCATACATGAAGCGAAGTATTTCATCAGCTATCCGCTGCCTTTTGTCGTCCCCGCCGATGATTGATAAGCATTATCCAATTAGTTTCCCTCCATAGTTTTATTTGTCCTTCGAGCGGACTCCTATATGTTCAACGCCAAGAGTCTGTAACACGTCGTTTCTCTCATCAAGGGAGCAACCTTGAAAAGTCGACAGAACGTACTCATACGCAAGACTTTCCTTATCTTTGCCGAGTGCGATTTTTGCGAGCGACAACAATTCCTTTGCCTCGGAAATATCCAAGTCCAACCCGAAGCAAGCAGCGATACCAGTTCTCGTAGTAACCGTACCGCCTTTACCCAAGCGGCTCACGGTCTGATCATCCAAACCCGAGAGATTTTTAAACTTGTTTTTGCTGAAGCCCTTAGCCTCTCGAATCTGCTCGACTCGCTCCCAGAAGCTGATCGCGGGAGCGATGGCTTGCCGTGAGGTCATAAACTCACCAAATTCTTCACGGACATTTTGAAATGCTTTTTGAAGGGCTTGTTCTTTTGCCTTGGCATTGTCGTATACCGTGTCGTTCTGTACATTCGGATAATACCTCGGCAACTTTTTATAATCCGTCTCAACCCGAGTCAGGAAGCCAACGATACTGGATTGATATTTACTGGGATCGATAGTAACCGAAACGGTATATTTAAATAGGAGCGTACACTCCTGCGGATGATTTATAGCGTAAGGGGTCAACTTGTAAATCCCGTCTTCAGTCCGCTGTACATATTTCGGATCGCTGATAACAAAAGCGTTATCTACATAACGGAACATACCACTCTGTAGCAGTTCTCTGAACCCGTCATTCTTACTGAATTCAGAAAAAGCGTGCTCGTGTGAAATGTGCCGCGTCAGGGGGCGACTGGTAGTCTTGACGGTCAGCGGGTGTTCTGCAAAGTCCCAAATGGTGGGATTACGCTCATACGGATATATTTCTTTGGCGTCATCGAGACTAAGGAACCCCAAATCCACCATGCGGTATTTTGCCGACTGTTTGGAAACATGGAAAAACGCCGCCAGCTCATCGACAATTTCTGTAAGCACACCAAAACGATTATCCATATTATCTCGATAACCGTGCATCCCAAATATCTCTTGCAGCTTTTTCTTGGTGGCTACTTTAGGCATCAGTATTCGCGGAGCGACGCCTCGCGCCTGTTTTTCCATACGCTCCTCGTCTTGTGTTGCCTCATCTCCGTCAGAAATTCGTGCTGGACAGCGGAATGCAATGTCCGCGTTGTCGACTTTTTTATGAAGCCGGTCAAAATAATGCCTATGAATGTGCCAATGGACGCACTCGTGCGCCATCGTGTTATTTGCCCGTCCTTCATTGTCGATGGTGCAGTCTATTAAAACTGTAGCGCGTTTTACCGCATAAGCAATATAGCTTTTTGTCCCGGTGTCGTAAACTTCAACCTCCCCATCGAAGAACGCAATTGTCCCCAACACATTACCATTCTCCGACAATTGCTGTGATGTGCGGACTGTTAGCCCTACTCGTCTGCGAGCTATATCAAAAATCGGTACAGGCATCGGTATTGTCAGGTATTGGGCGCAACCATAGTGAGTGAGGAAATCAGCAGCAACCTCATCGTAGGTGTCTCTATATACATTTGTTGGAACAAGTGTTGCTTTGTCGTAATTATATTCCATCCGCCCCATCTCCTTGGCATAAAAATCTCTATAACGAGAGATAGGGCGGCGCGATGCCTACCCTTGTTGGCAAGTCTATTCTACTTGCCTCCTCTCAAACTCTCATAGACTTCCTTCATATACACCTCGGTAATCTTGTCTCGCAATTCCTCATTGCCCAACAGAAGCGTATAGAAGTCTACATTTTCATCGTATCCAGCAACCAATGCATCTGAGACGCTATCCTTATAAGTAAATTTGAAGTCCGAGAAAGGATTATTTTTGGCACTCGCACTAAGCCGTGCGTCTTTAAGTAGAATGTCCCGTATTTGCATAGCCGCTTTTGTTCTCACTCCAGTGTCGCCTTTGCTACCGTAAATGGTGTTTATCTCCTCAATGATGACGGAGAGCATCTTGAGCTGCTCGGCTTCCGGCTGTGCAGGCTTCGGGGTTTTCATTTTCAATTCGGGCTTGGATTCCACTTCAGGATTTGCCATCACACCGGTTTGCTTCTGCTCGAAGCCGCTCACCGTGATTTTGTCGGCGATGTCAAAATCGTTGCCGCCCTTGATATCCAGCTCCTTAACCAGATATGATAGGTAGTTGTATCGCTTATGTAGCTCCACATTTTCGTAACAGGTCGCCTGAATAAGGAAGCAGTAGGATTTTAGGAAACGCCTGATGGTCGTTCGAATAGCGAACTGTTCCTCTGTATTCTTTTTGCGAACCTCACGGGCAGCGTTATCGAGCAACGCCCACATACGCTGTTTCTGCTTTGCTGTCCGTTTCGGCAGATAAAGAAGATCGTTAAACTCAATAATGTCATTTTCGGTAAGAATGTTATAAAACTCGATTTCCTCCTCTAACCGTCGTATGTCGGATGGCGAGATGGTATCGAACAACTCCGTTTCTTCATAAAAAGGGGCAAACGCCTTAAGAATGTCCTCGGCTTTATTTTTGAAATCGAGGATAAATGTGCGCTTGTCATAGGGTCGGAAAATACGATTCAAGCGAGACAGAGTTTGAACCGCCGATACGCCGCGTAATTTTTTATCCACATACATAGCCACCAGCTTCGGCTGGTCAAAACCCGTTTGATACTTGTTGGCGACAAGCAGAACCTGATAGATACTCTTGTCAAACTCGTCGCGCAGGGTCTCCTCAGAAAATCCGTTCATTCCAGCTTCGGTGTATGTTTCACCGTCAAGCGTGACCTTGCCGGAGAAGGCAATCAAAGCTCGGATATTGGTGTATCCGTTCCGTTCGATGTACTTCTCGAATTCTTTCTTATACTTAACCGCCGCAGGGCGAGAAGAGGTTACAACCATCGCCTTTGCCTGACCGCCGAGGCTGTCGGCGATGTTTTGGCGGAAATGCTCAATGATAATCTCGATTTTTTGCGAGATGTTCGTGTCATGCAGATCAACGAAGCGGGCTATTTTCCGCTTGGCGGTGATGGACTGGAGTTCAGGGTCATCCTCAATAGCTTTGTTAATCTTAAAGTAGGTTTGCCATGTCACATAGTTATCGAGTACGTTTAGGATATAACCTTCCTCGATTGCCTGGCGCATTGAGTAGAGGTCAAAGCACGTCTTTTTACCCTCGTCGTTCAGAGTGCCAAAAAGCTGCAATGTGCCAGGTTTCGGTGTGGCAGTGAACGCAATCATAGTGACGTTCGGCTGCTTGCCCGCTTTAGCACGCTCGACCTTTATTTTTTCGTCGGTGGTCAGTTCCTCACCGGCTTCTTCTTCAGGGGTTTCCTCTGGCAGCTCCTCGACCTTGCCGCCCGCTAATACGTGGGTTACAGCTCGCATAAGGTCGCCCTCAGTGGACGAGTGCGCCTCGTCAATCAGCACGGCGAAGGTCTTGTCTTTAAGGGATAGCAGGTTCTTTTCAAGGATATAAAAGAACTTATGGATAGTGGTTACAATTATCTTCGTGTTGCCGCGCAGTGCTTGGGCGAGGTCGTCGGAGTGGCACTTGTCGTCCAACACCTTTAGCAGACCCGTTTTGTGGTCGATACCCATAACCGCTTCCTGCAGTTGCTGGTCAACGATGATGCGGTCGGTAATAACGATGATGTTGCTAAAAATATTCTTGTCTTCCGTGTCGTGCAGGGAGGCAAGGATATGCGTAAGCCATGCGATGGTGTTCGTCTTGCCGCTGCCAGCCGAATGCTCGATGAGGTAGTTCTGGCTCGTTCGGTTTACCTTAATATCAGCCACAAGCCGTTCCACGGCACGGAGTTGGTGGTATCGCGGAAAGATGACCGTCTCCTTGACCTTAGTTCTACCGGTCTCAATGTTCTTTTCTTTCTTTTTTTCTATGAAGACAAAACGCTCGATGAGCAGGATGATTTTCTCTTTCGTCCAAATCTGCTCCCACATATATGAAACGTTAATGCCGTTCTCGTTGTGCGGGTTGCCCTTACCGATGGAATACGGCTTGTCCGGTGACTTTGGCATGCCTATATTAAACGGCAGGAAAGACGAGTTGACGCCACGCAGGGATGTGCAGAAATAGACCTCATCCAAATCCATCGCAAAAGCGGCAAAAACACCGGCTTTGAACCTGAACAGTCGGGTATGCGGGTCACGCTCGTGCTTGTACTGATTAATAGCATTCTCATAGTTTTGCCCGGATGTATTGCACTTGAGTTCGACGGCGAAGATGGCTATTCCATTAAGGAACAGTACAAGATCAATCCGTTCACCCTCCTTGTGGTAGACCTCCTCCATCACCGACAGGATGTTCTGCTCGTATTGCCACGCCAATTTCTCGTTAAACGACGTGGCGGGGCGGCGGTACATAATATCGAGTTTTACGCCGTTGTCGAATTCCACTCCGTTTTTCAGAACATAGATTAAGGAACTGCGGTCTTTTGTAATCTCTCGATTGATGTAGTTGATGACCGTCTTCTCGGTCTTGTCGGCGTAGAACTTATGTAATTTCTCCATCTTCTCGGGCTGCGTTGTATTCAAGAACTGAAAGAGAAGCTCCTTGTCCATGGCAAAATCCGCATCCCAGTCCGTTTGGGCGTTGCGGATAACGTAGCCGTTGCGGTCGCGCAACTCCTCCAGAATCAGATTCTGGTAATCCTTTTTCTCTTGAAGTTGGTCTGCTCGGATAGGCATAGCTGTATATCTCCTTTAACCTGTCACGCGCTTTTTGCCCGTGACGTATTCGTAAATAAGCGATTTTTTATACTGCCTCATCGTCTCGGCAGCTTTCTGCTTCTCGGCGATGAGGTCGTCGACCTCGGCACATTTGTGATCGAGAAACTCAACGATTGCTTGTTGCTCATTCAAATCCATCGGTATCGGAATCTGGATGTTATACAAGTTCAGATTCGTCAACTGGTTTACCGTTGATGTCAGGAATGTCCCAAGATAGTAGCTAAAGATGTCTGACAGGAACACATAATGAATGAACTTGTTATACCGGCTACGATAAACGCACATAAATGCTCCGTAGGTTTGCCCCGCCGTTTTCTCGTCAATCAATGCGCACTTACCAATCAGAGCTTGGCTTCCGTTTCGAGAGCAGATAAGCAGGTCATTCTCTTGTAGTACAATTTCTTTCGGAATCCGACAATTCACATATACGTTATCGTCAAAGGTGAGCCTATCGTTCTGTATGTTAGAGGAGCGAAGAACAAGAGTACCCTTATCCTCGTCAACGACATCTTCGGGAGCGTAGGTCAGCCCGTTACGAGCTGAGCCTAAAAACTTAAGCCGTTTCATCTCCCAATGCCTTGGCATCTCACCAATCCAGTCAATCCCGCTGCCTTTCATCGGAGCAGTCTTATCCAAGCCCTTTGTCACCGTCTCGGTGATGAGGGCTTTTTTGTACTGTCGCAGAATTTCCACTTGCCGCTCCAAATCAGCGACGATGACGTCAATCTGCCCACAGCGGTCATCAAGGAAAGCAGCAATGACTTGCTGTTCAGGGAGGGGCGGAATCGGCATATAAACTCTTCCAACCTGAGAAGCATTAACCGCTGGATAAGCGATTCCTGACGACTGTTTAACAATCTCATCACAGAAGGCCTCGCTTTTACAGAAGAATTCGAGAAAACCCGAATCGGTATGGGTTGGCGTCAAAACCGCAAAACCTGTCGATGCAATAACATCCTTGTCATCATCAATTCTACTAATTGCTTTCAGATATGTCCGAACAGTTGACACAATGGTGTCGCCGTTATGCACAATACGTCTGGCTCTTGAGGGAGCGTTCTCAAAAGTTACCTCTTCGTAACCAGTTATTCCCTCCGAGAAATTCACCGAGCCAATGTCGATGTAACGAAATGTATAATCTGGTTTCGTGCTTTCAAGAAGAACATCCTTGTTAATGGCAACACAATATTTCAGCGGCTTTGCATCCCACGATGATGGTATGTCGCCGATAAGCTCTGTACCGCTCGGTTTCATCGTCTCTGTCATTTCGCACCTCCGAGCAGTGCCTCCACTTTACCCGTCAGCCCGTTCTCAATCTTGGTGAATTGCACCAAGAGGTCATCTGCTTTATCAGGAACTTTGTATTCATAGAAGTAGCGGGTAAACGGAAACTCCGCACCCAGTTTCTCCTTATTTGTAGCTGATGCTTTCTTGTTTTCATCATATTCGTAGGCATAGACGGCATCGGGGACGTGCGGGTATACCTCACGCTTGAAGTATTCCTCAAGGTCAATTCTTAGCCCGACGAGTTCTATATCTTTGGTAGTCGGGTCGGTTATGACATTGCCCTTTTTGTCCTTCTGCACTACAGCGGACTTGTCCATCACGGACATTTCCATAGCAATGGTATTCAGGCGACTTGGTGACATCCCGTCGATTTCACCGATGATTTCTTTCAGCTTCTCCACGAACTTGGCGAAGTCATCGTACTCAGTGTCGTCAGCGTGTGCCTCCAAAGCGGCAATGACCGCCTCGGTGAATTCTTTGCCTTTTTGGTATTTTAGAAACTTTTTCTCATCTTCACCCTCACGGGGATCGGTCTCAAGCAAGACTTCATAGTCCGCTTCATTAAAGATGAAGGAATTAGCGGTGAAGGTCGCACTCGTTTTCAGAGCAGCGATATTGGCAGCCGAAAGCGAACCCCTCCGTTGGAGCGGCTGAAAGACAGCGTATTCCTTATACATAAACTCTTCGTTGTCAAAAATTTTACAGTACGGTCCATCTTCGAAGCCTGCGTAAATCTCAGTAATACGGGCGATGTCCTCCTTCGAGATTTCCTTACGCTTCTTGCCGAGCGACTTGCGGAGCGGTTTCCACATATCCACGGCGTTAATAAGCTGAATCTTGCCACGACGCTCAGACCGTTTGTTCTTCGACAGAATGAAAGCGTAGATACCGATGCTCGTGTTATAGAAGAGGTCAGTCGGCAGAGCGACGATAGCCTCAATAAGGTCGTTCTCCAGCATATAGCGGCGTATCTGACTTTCGCCGCTCGTGGTGTTACCGGAAAATAGCGGTGAGCCGTTGCTGATGATGGCGGCGCGGCCGTCCTTGCTCATCTTGTAAATGGCGTGTTGCATAAACAGAAGTTGCATATCGCCGGAGGTCGGTAAGCCCCAAGGGAATCGGCTGTGTTCCATTTTCTCCGAGCCTTCGTATTTCTCAGCTTTTTTATGTTCTTTCTTAACAGCGGATTCCACACCGTCGGCAGCGTCCTTACCACCCCAAGCCTGTCCAAATGGAGGATTGATGATGACGATACGCATGTCCTGTCCTTCGAAGCAGTCTGCCTTCATCGTGTCCTGCAAGTGGATGTTATTGGCATCCTCACCTTTGATAAGCATATCGGCAAGGCAGATTGCATAGGATTCCGGGTTTATCTCCTGCCCAAAAAGGCGCACTTCGGCATCGGGGTTCATCCTCGTTATAGCGTTATAGGTGGTCGAAAGCATTCCGCCGGAACCGCAAGCCATATCCAGTACAGTGGCGACACGGCGCTCGGTATAAAGGTCGTCCAACCCCTCCGCAAGCAAAATGCTAACGAGTAGGCGGATAACTTCTCGTGGGGTGTAGTGATCACCAGCTTCGGCATTTTCAGAGAACTTACGGATAATTTCTTCAAACATATATCCGGCTTTTATGCCGTCCACAGTGGTGGGGTTCAGGTCAAGTTCAGAGAACTTCCGAACCACTCCCAGGAGACGATTATTCTTATCCATTTTGTCGATTTCTTTCTCAAAATCGAGGTTATGGATTATGCTCTGGACGTTTGCCGAAAAACCCTCGATGTAGCTCTTGAAATTCGAGACGATGTTGTCTGCGTCGTTCAGGAGCTCGGCAAGGGTATAACGGCTCGTGTTATAAAATTTATAACCGGCAACTTTTTCAAGTATCTGTGGCGGAACGTCGCGCTTGGCTTCAAAAGCCGCGACCACCGCATCTTTGGTGTCGGCGAGGGCGCACTCAAAGCGACGGATGATTATCATTGGGATAATCACGTCTTTATATTTATCGGACTTGTAGGCACCCCTCAAGCTGTTAGCAATAGAAAATACAAGGTCGACTTCTTTGCTGACGTTAATGCTGGCGTCATCCATCACAACATCGGTAATTCGTTCTTTTGCCATTTTGAAGGCCTCCATATTAATAATCATTGATATCTATTCCGGCTTTAAGCAGCCTTGCGTAGCGCTCGTTAGACATAACAACCACGATGGGCTTGCCATTCTTGAGAACGAATGCAGTTTTATCTCCGTCAGCTATTGCGGTCAGAATCTTGGACGACTGACCTTTCAAGAAATCACCAATATTGTGATGCTCCATCGGTTCTATCGGTTTTTTGTCTGGCACTTTCAGACCCTCCTTCGCCGTGCATAGTTGCACATATGGTATTCTATCAAAATGTAATTACAATTGCAATACCTTTTGCAGGTTTATTTTGTGAGCAAATTGCAACTCGGTACATACGGCTGTTCTAAATTCTTTTAAAAAAAGATTCACACGGCATGTGAGTTTTAGGCGGCGGTAGTGAGGCGGTAACGTCAACACTGCCGCCGATTTTTGCGTTTCAGGGCAAATATGACAATCCGCAATAGCCCGAGAACGGCTATTTTACTGGATTTTTTACCTCTCATGCCATAAGAGGGAAGCAAACTAAGTTTTTTTTAGTATGGGGTCGAGCTGGACGCGGACAAGCGTTCAATTCGGCCCCTTTTAGCGTTCGACCAAAGCCTGACAGCGCCCATATTTTGCCAATCACAAGGAGGAAATCTATGAAAAAACAAGCAAATCAAAGCCAAAACAAGTCTTTCAAACCCACCCCCATTCCACACCGCACGAAATCCGGTGAACCGATGGCCTACTACACCCTATCTGAGGATGGAGCACAAGAATTCAAAGTAACAAGAGCGGAGTGTCTTGCCCGTTCCGAAGATCCCGAAAAACCATTCCCACAACGCTGGTATGTCGATGAGGAATCCGGTCTTGTCGTTCGCTTGCCTCGTAACCAGATGGGGGAAGCCCTTGCGCGAGAGAATATGCGTTCTATATGGCGAGAGCAAAAACATCAGGAGCGGAAATTCCAATGCGTATGGAAAGGCACAAACAAATGTGATCAGAAATGTGAGACATGTAATTCCCGCATGAGCCGCACAGTTGAACTTGATAAGCCATTGGGTAACGATTCTGACGGCTCGGATACATTTTTCGAACCTGCCGATCCCACTGATATCACAGAATTTTTAGAACAAAAGGCTGTATTAGACACCCTCTATGCCGCACTTGCTACCCTCACTCAAAAAGACCGTGACCTTATAAAAGACCGGATTATCCTTGAAAAAACCGTGCGTGAATTAGCGCCCAAGTATGATTTTAAATCATCGCGGAGTATTACCGTTCATGTACGCCGTATTCTTGACATCCTGCGAAATGACGAAGTCCTGAAGAAGTTTTTCGAGTAACTACTCTCCGTGGTACGCAACCGCCCCTCTTCTGTCTGTAGACGGTAGAGGGGCGGTAAAGCTTCTCGGAAACGGAGGTATGAAAATGCAAACAAAAGCAAATGAAAGGGACGCGGAAATGCGCGATACCGAGCTGGACGAAGAACTTGCAGGCATCCTCACGGCAATAAGCGTCGTGTCTAAACGTCTTGCCAAGAAGCTGATCGCACTTCAAAAGCAGAAAGAATCCGCCAGGGAAGGAGGTGCACCAGATGAGCAAGATGAGTGAACTCGACCTCTGTGTCAGTGAACTTCGTAGTGTTGCACAGTCCCTGAACACCGTAGCTGATAGTTTGACTGCTCTTTTCAGCGGCAGCCAGCCCGAATCGTCAGTACAGCCAGAATCTAAGCCAACTTCAAAACCTCTAACGCTGGAAGAGGTCAGAGCAGTACTTGCGGAAAAATCCCGTAACGGTCACACCGCTAAAATCAGGGAACTGCTGGAAAAGCATGGCGCTGCGAAGCTATCAGAGATCGACCCCAAAAAGTACGCAGCCCTGCTTGCAGAAGCGGGGGTACTGGGCAATGGGTAAGCATGCACTTCTCTCTGCTTCTTCAAGCTATCGATGGCTGAACTGCCCTCCCTCGGCTCGGCTTGGTGAGAAGTACGAGGACAAAGGCAGCAGTTATGCCGCCGAAGGCACGGAGGCACACACCCTTTGTGAGTACAAGTTAAAAACGGCACTCGGCATCCGCACCAAAGACCCAACTACCAGTCTGACCTACTACTCCGAAGAGATGGAGGAATGCGCCAACGGATATGCCGCCTACATCATGGAACTGGTGGAAACGGCAAAGCAGAATTGCGCCGACCCTGTGGTGCTGATTGAACAACGTCTCGACTTTTCTAAGTATGTCGAGGGTGGCTTCGGTACCGGCGACTGCGTGATCATCGCTGACGGCACGCTCCACATCGTGGATTACAAGCACGGACAAGGTGTACTGATCGAATCTGACGACAACCCGCAAATGAAACTATACGCCTTGGGTGCTCTGGAGTTGTTTGACGGAATCTATGACATCGACACAGTCAGCATGACCATTTACCAGCCAAGGCGAGATAACATCAGCACTCACACGGTTTTCAAGGAATCGCTTTATCAGTGGGCAGCAGAAACCTTAAAACCTATCGCAGAACTTGCCTACGATGGCGAGGGCGAATTCCGGTGTGGCGATTGGTGCCAATTCTGCAAGGCGAAGCATGACTGCCGCAAACGGGCAGAGCAAAACCTTGAACTCGCAAAATACGAATTTAAGCTGCCGCCCCTTTTGGAAGATGATGAAATCGAATCCATTCTTGGCAAGATAGACGATCTTGTTTCGTGGGCTTCTGACATCAAGGACTACGCTCTTCAGAGTGCACTCAGCGGCAAGCACTGGTCAGGTTGGAAACTGGTTGAAGGACGTTCTAACCGCAGATACACAAACGATGAAGCAGTCGCTAATGCCGTCAGCGCGGCAGGCTTCGACCCATATGAACACAAGGTGATGGGCATCACCGCAATGGAAAAGGTTCTCGGCAAGGTAAGGTTCTCCGAACTGCTCAGCGGTCTGATCGAGAAACCCCAAGGCAAACCAACGCTCGTACCGGAGGGCGACAAACGTCCGGCAATCCATACAGCAAAACACGATTTTTATGATTATGAGGAGGAGAATTCCAATGGCTAACACGACAAACAATGTAAACGCACAGGCTCAAAACCCTATGAAGGTCATCACAGGACCCGATACCCGCTGGTCTTACGCTAATGTGTGGGAAGCGAAATCCATCAACGGCGGCACACCGAAGTTCTCGGTATCACTCATTATCCCCAAATCAGATACCAAGACCATCGCCAAAATCAAGACAGCGATTGAAGCGGCTTACCGCGAAGGTGAGGCGAAACTTAAAGGCAACGGCAAAACCGTACCGCCCCTTGCCGCCCTCAAGACACCGCTCCGTGATGGCGACACCGATAGGCCCGATGATCCCGCTTACAACAATGCTTATTTCATCAACGCCAACAGTGCGACCGCACCAGGCATGGTTGATGCAGACCGTCAGGAAATTATAAACCGCTCGGAAGTTTACAGCGGTGTATATGGCAGAGCGAGCATCAATTTCTACGCTTTCAACAGTAACGGCAATAAAGGCATTGCCTGTGGCCTGAACAATCTGCAGAAAATCCGCGATGGCGAACCCCTCGGCGGCAAATCCCGTGCGGAGGATGATTTTGCCACCTACGACGACGAGGATTTTCTCGGATAAACACATTACACCAACTACGGAGGGCGGCAGGGCAACTTGCCGCCTTCTTCAATTACGGAGGACTTATGAAAACATTATCCATAGATATTGAAACCTATAGCAGCTACGACCTTTCCAAATGCGGAGTGTATAAGTATGCCGAGTCGCCCGACTTCGAGATTCTCCTGTTCGGTTATTCCATAGATGGCGGCGAGGTTCAGGTCATCGACCTTGCGACTGGCGAACATCTACCGCCGGAAATCCTAAACGCTCTAACAGACGACAATGTTCAAAAATGGGCGTTCAACGCTAATTTTGAGAGGGTCTGCCTCTCTCGATACCTTTCGGATATGGACATCAGTCTTGACCCGTTTGCAGATAACCACCACTCTGCTGAAACCCTCGGCAAGGCGAAATACCTGAACCCCATATCGTGGCGGTGTTCGATGGTCTGGTCAGCATACATGGGTTTGCCCCTCTCCCTTGAAGGCGCGGGAGCGGTCTTGGGACTTGAGAAGCAGAAACTGACCGAAGGCAAGGATCTCATCAGGTACTTCTGCTCACCATGTAAACCCACCGCCGCAAACGGTCAGCGGATGCGTAACCGACCCGAACACGCCCCCGACAAATGGCAATCATTCAAAGCATACAATCGCCGTGACGTTGAGACGGAACTCTCTATCCAAGAGCGGCTTGCCAAGTTTCCCGTGCCTGATACTGTATGGGCAGAATACGCCAATGACCAAGAGATTAACGATCGTGGCGTAGCTTTGGACATGGCGCTCGTCCGCAATGCCATTAAAGCAGATGCCCACTCCCGTATCAAGTTGACCCGCTTGATGAAGGAACTTACCGATCTGGTCAATCCAAATTCAGTACAACAAATGAAACAGTGGCTCGCCGATAACGGTATGGAAACTGATTCCCTCGGAAAAAAAGTGGTAACGGAGCTGCTTAAGGATGCACCTGAGCCACTTGGAAAAGTCCTATCGCTCCGACAGCAATTAGCAAAATCCTCAATCAAGAAATATCAGACGATGGAAAACGCTGTCTGCGCTGACGGTCGCGCCCGTGGAATGTTTCAGTTTTACGGCGCTAACAGAACCGGCAGATGGGCCGGGCGGCTCATTCAAATGCAAAATCTGCCACAAAATCATCTGATCGACCTTGAAGAGGCACGATGGCTTGTTCATGATGGAGACTTCGCCGCTTTGGAACTGCTCTATGACAACATTCCCGACGTTCTCTCCCAGTTGATCCGCACAGCCTTCGTGCCGAAGGATGGCTACAAGCTAATTGTCGCTGACTTTTCGGCGATTGAAGCCCGCGTCATCGCTTGGCTTGCCGGAGAGCGGTGGCGAAACGATGTGTTTGCCACCCACGGCAAGATTTACGAAGCTTCGGCAAGTCAGATGTTCCATGTTCCGATCGAGGAAGTCACCAAAGGTAGCCCGCTCAGGCAAAAAGGAAAGATTGCCGAACTTGCCCTCGGCTACGGCGGCTCGGTCGGTGCACTCAAAGCGATGGGCGCCTTGGAGATGGGTTTGTCGGAAGAAGAACTCCGTCCACTCGTTTCAGCATGGCGGTCGGCGAACCCGAATATCGTGAGGTTTTGGTGGGATGTTGATCGCGCGGCTATGAAAGCAGTCAGGGACAGGACGATGACCGAAACTCACGGCATTCACTTCGGCTATCAAAGCGGGATGCTGTTTATCACACTTCCCTCAGGCAGGAGGCTTTCCTATGTCAAGCCACGTATCGGAACAAACCAATTCGGCTCAGACTGTGTGACCTACGAGGGCGTCGGTGGCACAAAGAAATGGGAACGTATCGAAAGCTATGGTCCCAAGTTCGTAGAAAATATTGTGCAGGCGATCAGCCGGGATATTTTATCCTACGCCATGCAGACGCTCCGTCATTGCTCCATCGTGATGCACATCCACGACGAAGTCGTCATTGAAGCCGGTCCAGAGATGTCTGCCGAAATTTTATGTCAGCAAATGAGCCGTACACCGCCTTGGGCTGAGGGACTTTTACTCATTGCCGATGGGTTCGATTGCTCATTTTATAAAAAAGATTAAATGCCAGTACGCAAAACAACCCCTCCTGTCTGTAGGCAGTAGAGGGGTTGTTGCCTCTCGAAAATAAATTTTCAGGAGGTTCAATATGTACGGATTACAAGTGTTCTCCTATGAAGAGAACGAAGTCAGGACTGTTAAAAAGGGTAGCGATATTCTCTGGATACTTAAGGATGTGTGCGGCATTCTCGGGATTGAGAAATATCGCGACGCAGCAGCACGATTAGACGACGATGAAAGGGAGCCGGTATTAGTGGACACCCTTGGTGGCCGACAGGAAATGATCGCAGTTACTGAAAGCGGGCTTTACAGCATTATTTTGTTATCCCGTAAGCCCGAAGCCAAAAAGTTCAAACGCTGGGTCACCCATGAAGTGCTTCCCACCATCCGCAAGCACGGCGCATATGTCACCCCCGCCAAATTAGAAGAGTTGATGAACGATCCCGACTCATGGATTAAAGTGCTGACCGCCCTTAAGGAAGAGCGCGCTGCCAAGGAACGGCTGCAACTGGAAGCTACCGAGAATAAACCAAAGGTTATCTTCGCCGATGCGGTGTCTGTCTCCGAGGGCACCATCCTTATTGGTGAGTTGGCAAAAATCCTCAAAGGCAACGGTATCGAAATCGGCCAGAACCGTCTGTTTGAAAAATTGCGTCGGGACGGCTACCTCATCAAGCGCAAAGGAACAGATTATAACGCACCAACCCAAAGGGCGATGGATCTGGGGCTTTTCCGGGTCAAGGAAACCGCCATCACTCATTCAGACGGCCATGTCACTATTAGCAAGACTACAAAAGTCACGGGCAAGGGGCAGCAATATTTCATCAATCTGTTCCTTGGGAAAGGGGTAAACGAAAATGAATATTGAGAAAAAGCAAGCTATCAAGACGGCTCTGAAGAAGGTTGGGAAGGCAATATGGTCTGCGCTCCCGTGGGTGTTGATGTGGATCGGGCTGACATGCTTCTTCTCACTCCTGTTTATCAGCGCGGACAAAAGCGCAGAACAGTCAAAACAGCTTGCTGCGCTTGAAGCTGAGAACGCTATGTACGAATCGGTAAACGCCCGCCTTGATGAAGAAATCGACTGGCTGCGTTCGCTTGTTGAGCAGTATTACCAAGGGGAGGTGCCCGATGGACAAGTACAATAGCGAGGGTTATCCCGACCCGACCGCCTATGAAGCATTGACGGCGGTTACCAAATCGGAAGCCCCGGAGAAAACTTATCGTCCGCTTGTTTACCTCGCTTCACCTTTCGCAGGAGACACGGAAAGAAATATCGAACGGGCAAGAGGATACTGCCGCTTTGCTGTTTCCAAGGGGTGCATCCCGATTGCTCCCCACCTCCACTACCCGCAGTTCATGGATGATGATGACAGAGAGCAGCGCGAATTGGGGATGTTATTTGCCCTGGTCCTGCTTGGCAAATGCGATGAGCTATGGGTTTTCGGCAAACCTTCCGAGGGTATGTCCCGCGAGATCGCTAAGGCAAAAAAGCGCGGTATACCTATCAAGTACTACAACCACAAATGTGAGGTGCTGGAATATGGAGCTTAAAATCGCATATGGCGACAGCCGTCTTTCAAAACGGTGGATCAATAAAAAGACCACATTTGATGGATTGTGCGAGCGGTTCAAAGTCACTCGCCGCACAACTGAAACTGTCGCAGAATACAAGAGGTTCACCAAAGACCGTCGCGATGCCGCAAAAGATGTAGGTGGCTATGTTCTCGGGCATCTCAAGGGTGGCAGACGTAAAAAGGATACGGTAGAAAGCCGCTCGGGGATAACCCTTGATGCCGATCACGCCGGTAGTAATTTTATTGACACCGTTGAGATGTTGTTTCCTCACAAGTGCGTGATCTACTCTACCCACAGCCATACACCCGAAGAACCCCGGCTTCGCATGGTTATTCCACTTGCCCGCGAGGTTTCGCCGGACGAATACGCTGCCGTTTCCCGATTGGTAGCTGAAGTCATCGGTATGGACTTCTTCGACGACAGCACCTATGAACCGGAACGCCTGATGTACTGGCCGTCCACACCTTCCGACGGTGAATACATTTTTAAAGAAATCGATGGCGATGTCCTCGATCCAGACGCATACCTCTCCAATCTCTCCGATTGGCACGACTGCTCACTCTGGCCTACATCAAGCCGCCAGTCCGAAGTGATACAGCGCAACATCCGGCAACAGCAAGATCCGCTCGAAAAAGATGGCGTGGTTGGCGCTTTCTGTCGTGCTTATTCGATTGAAGATGTGATTGCCACATTTCTATCTGATGTATACGAGGCGTCGGCAATGAGCGGACGTTATGACTATATCCCCGCTGATAGTTCGGCGGGCGTGGTGCTGTATGAAAGCAAATGGTCGTATTCGCATCACGCCACCGACCCCGCCTGTGGCAGGCTGTTAAACGCCTTTGACCTCGTCCGCATCCATAAGTTCACCGACCTTGACGAAAAGGCGGGCTTTAAGGCGATGAGCGCACTGGCAGTACAGGATGAAAATGTAAAACTACTGCTCGCCGAGGAGCGCATTGCCAAGGCCGAAAGCGACTTTGATGAAGATGCTGATTGGAAATCCCAGCTTCAGCGTGAGAAAAGCGGCATCCTCTCCAACACCCTCGGCAACCTGCTCCTTATCCTGAACAACGACGAAACCTTAACGGGTATCCGACATAATCGCCTCGCCAACCAGATATATGGGGACGAACTGCCCTGGGAACGTCCACATAAGCCTTGGCGGGATGTCGATACAGCCCAGCTTGTGGCTTTCGTCGATAAGCGCTATGGCACGTTCTCGGCTCGAAACTATGAACTTGCGCTGGCTAAGGTTGCCGACGACCGTGCTTATCATCCGATTCGGGAATACCTCGAAGGCTTGCCAGAATGGGACAGAGTTCCTCGAATCGACACACTGCTTATTGATTACCTCGGTGCAGAAGATTCACCTTATACCAGAGCCGTCACCCGTAAGACCCTCGTAGCGGCGGTGGCTCGGATTATTAGCCCCGGCACAAAGCACGACTCCATCCTTGTCCTCAACGGTAAGCAGGGTATTGGAAAATCCACACTCTTCTCCAAACTGGGGCAGCAATGGTATTCCGACAGCCTTTCTATATCTGATATGAAAGATAAAACTGCCCCGGAGAAGCTTCAGGGCTACTGGATTCTCGAACTCGGGGAACTTGCGGGCATTAAGAAAATGGATGTCGAGACAGTAAAATCGTTTATCACCCGCACAGATGATAAGTATCGTCCTTCGTACGGCCGGGCGGTTGAGAGCCACCCGCGCCAGTGCATTATCGTAGGTACGACCAACTCAGACGGCGGATTTCTGCGGGACATCACGGGCAACCGACGCTTCTGGCCTGTTTGGGTATCCGGCGAGAGTAAATACCGCGCTTGGGAGCTTGCGGACATAGATCAGATTTGGGCAGAAGCCCTCGTAAAATACCAAGGCGGCGAAGAATTGTTCTTAAAAGGCGATGTTGCTATGGCGGCGTTTGCCGAACAGCGCAACGCTATGGAAAACGACGAGCGCGAGGGCATGGTTGTAGATTACCTTGAAACCCTGCTACCTGAAAGCTGGGATGCAATGGACCTTTATCGCAGGATCGAATACATCCGTTCACCTGACGACCCCACAAGAGCGAGCGGAAGCGTCCGCAGGAATCAAGTCTGCGTGATGGAGATATGGTGTGAGTGCTTCGGAAAGTCCCGCGAGTCCATAAAGAAAGCTGATTCTTACGAAATCCAAGGTATCTTGAACCGTATCGGTGGCTGGTCTCTATTCGATGGAAATAAGACCGGCAAAAAATCCTTGCCCATCTATGGCATTCAGAGAGTGTTCGTTAGAACGGAATGAAGCATTTTTATTGCCTGTCTGCTCGTTTTGGGGCTTCGGCAACCAAAATCGGCAAAGTCGCAAGCCCCTACTAAATCAGTGTTCTACGATTGCTCTTTCCCTTATTGCCCATTTTATTCTACTAATTTATATAGGTAAGGATAAGAGTAATAGGCACACGGGAAACGCACGCGTAGTAATTATAGGAAAAATCGGGCAATCGGCAAATGAGAAATTGGAGGTTATCGTGAGAGAGAAAACCATAGAACAGAAACTCGTCCAAGCAGTCAAAGCAATGGGCGGTGCCGCACTTAAATTTACAAGTCCCGGTTTTGATGGAATGCCCGACCGCCTTATTCTCCTGCCGCGTGGCAAAATCGCCTTTGTTGAAGTGAAGCGGCATGGGGAGAAACCTCGACCTTTGCAGGAAGCGCGGCATGGGCTGCTTCGTCGATTAGGTTTTGCGGTCTACGTTTTGGACAATGGAGCGCAAATCGGAGAAATTTTAGAGCAGATAGGAGGTGATGCCGAATGAAGTTCATACCGCATGATTACCAGCGATATGCGACCGAATATATCAAGAAAAACCCTGTCGCAGCTGTGTTCCTCGATATGGGCTTGGGTTAGGTAAAACGGTGCTAACACTGACCGCCATCGCCGACCTGCTGTTTGACAGCTTTGAAGCCCACAGGATCTTAGTAATTGCCCCGCTTCGAGTCGCCCGTGACACCTGGCCGGATGAGCTTCAAAAATGGGAGCATCTCTCCGATCTGCGGTTATCCGTGGCTGTCGGCACGGAGACGGAACGCAAAGCGGCACTCCAGGCTAAAGCAGATATTTACATCATCAACCGCGAAAACGTAGGGTGGCTGATCGAGGACAGCGGCACCCCTTTCGATTTCGACACCTTGGTGGTTGATGAACTATCCAGCTTCAAGAACCACCAGACAAAGCGGTTCAGGTCATTGATGAAGGTTCGCCCCAAGGTAGTACGCATCATCGGTCTGACAGGAACACCGAGTAGTAACGGTTTGATGGATTTATGGGCTGAGTACCGGCTTCTCGACATGGGTCAGCGGCTCGGACGGTTCATCGGGCAGTATCGCAGCACATACTTTACGCCCGACAAACGAAACGGTCAGGTCATATTCAGCTACAAGCCTCTGCCGTTTGCTGAAAAAGAAATATATGCCAAAATCGCCGACATTACCATATCCATGAAATCTACAGACCACTTGATCATGCCGGATCTGGTAACCGCCCAATATCCCATTAAGCTATCAGACAAAGAGCGTGAGCGATACGACGAACTGCGGCAGGACTTGGTATTAAAACTGGCTGGTGGCGATGTCACTGCCGCCAATGCCGCCGCCCTATCAGGAAAGCTCTGCCAAATGGCGAACGGTGCGGTCTATGGCGACGACGGCACAGTCCACTACATCCATGACCGCAAACTGGATGCCCTTGAGGATTTAATCGAAGCCGCCAACGGCAAGCCCGTTCTCGTGGCCTACTGGTTCAAGCACGATTTGGAGCGAATATCAGCAAGGCTGAAAGACCGGCATATATCATTTACAAAATTAGATACATCGGATAGTATTGCAAGCTGGAACGAGGGTAAATGGCCTGTCGCCTTAATCCACCCCGCTTCTGCCGGACACGGCCTGAATCTTCAGTCGGGCGGCTCCACGATGATTTGGTTCGGGATGACGTGGAGTTTAGAGCTCTACCAGCAGTCCAATGCCCGTCTTTGGCGGCAGGGTCAGAAAGCTGAAACGGTGGTTCTCCACCACATTATCGCCAAGGACACCATTGACGAACGGGTAATGAAAGCCCTGTCCGCCAAGGACAAAACACAAACCGCCTTAATTGATGCGGTAAAAGCAAATCTATGACAATCTATGGAGTCAAAAGCTGCCAATCCGAGGGGATTAAATTATCGGAGGTAGCCTATGAACAAACCAAAACTATCGGCAAAGGATTATTTGTCCCAAGCCTATCGCATAGACCAGCGTATCAATAGCAAGATTGAGCAGGTGCAGTCATTGCGAGAACTCGCCGGAAAAGCAAGTGCCACTCTGTCCGATGTGCCGCCAAGCAAGGGAAACCGCAATGTTCACCGCATGGAAGATGTTATCGCCAAGATGGTAGACCTGGAGTCTGAAATCAACGCTGACCTGACTCGCCTGATAAATCTGAAGCATGAAATCGTCACGGTGATTAAGTGCGTGGAAAGCCCCGAACTCCAGACGCTTCTGGAATTAAGGTATTTGTGTTTCAAGACATGGGAACAGATAGCGGTCGAGCTACATTTCGACCTTCGCTGGGTTTACCGGCTTCATGGCCGGGCTTTGGACGAGATCGATGCCATACGCCACTGTTGACCACTATAATTCCGCTTAGAAGCCTGTTATTATTAAAATGGCAAAATTAAATGCACACACGAGCCTCGCGGGAGCAATCCCACGGGGCTTTTCTTATGCGCAGAACAGGAGGTGCAACGTGCCATATAAAGCAAAGAAACCCTGCGCCTACCCCAGCTGCGCCAAGCTGGCCACGGGTAGGTACTGTGAGGAACATCAGAAACAGGAAGCCAAACGATATAACAGATACGACCGCGACCCCGAAAGCAATAAACGCTACGGTAGAACGTGGAAACAAATCCGTGCAGCGTTCCTGTCGGCCAACCCGCTGTGTGTGATGTGTAAACGTGACGGACGGCTCACTCCCGCAACGCTTGCCCACCATAAGATCAAGCTGACCGACGGCGGCACAAACGACTGGGAGAATATGATGGCGCTTTGTCAGGAATGCCACTCAAGACTTCACGCTGGGCAAGGCGACTACTTTTAAGTTCAGACCGAGGGGCGGTCTCAATCCCTGTGACTTCTAAGGTGGACAGCGCGCTTGGCCTGCCGTGCAAATTATTCAAAAATCAAAAATCAAAAAATCAAAACGGAAATCAAAATCAAAAACGAGGTGATGACAATGCCCAGCGGAGGCTATCGTCCGGGGGCAGGCCGTCCTCGGAAAAATCCAATCGATAAAAAGCTTGAAGGCAAAACTTCTGGCGCAAATGCTGCAACTCAGCCAAAACCAAAAAAGGTCAATTCCAAAAATGTGATGACGGACTACTTCTCCATTGCGATGAAGGAATGCGAAAAAGAAGTGCCATCTGCAGATGTACTGCGAAATGAAATTGAGGAATACATCGTGGCTCGCGGCTGTGATGGTTATGTCGCGCCACAGACAATTACAGATTATGTGCTGAACAGACAGGGCTTCCTTGCCTGCGAAGCCATGAACCGTAAAATCGGACGAATGACCAAGGAACTGAAGCTCTCGCCCTACGTCACGGCAGGCGCTCAGTATTACAAGGCGATGCAAGGCGACTTTAACCTGATTATGCAAATCATCAATCGCCACAGCAACACGCAGGGCGAAGAAAAGAACGCCTTTCTCGAACTACTCACAAATAGGGGGTTTTAGTATATGAAATCGACAGAACGATTTGAAAAAGTGAATATAGACCGTCTCGTCCCATATGCAAGGAACGCCCGCACCCATAGCAAGGAGCAGATATTACAGCTTCGCTCCTCCCTGCGTGAGTTCGGTTTCGTCAACCCGGTCATCGTGGATAAAGACCTGAATATTATCGCAGGGCATGGACGCATTATGGCAGCACGGGAAGAAGGTTTGACCGAAATCCCCTGCGTGTTTGTGGAGCATCTGACCGAAGCGCAGAAGCGGGCGTATATTCTTGCTGATAACAGACTGGCACTCAATGCCGGATGGGACGAGGAACTTTTAGCTCTGGAATTTGCCGACCTCAAGGAGCTCGGCTTCGACCTCGAAATTACGGGCTTTGACGCCGACGAGATTGAAAAACTCTTCGCCGACCCCGGCGGGGACGTAGCTGACGACGATTTCGACTTGACAGCCGCCCTTGAACAGGCGGCTTTTGTTTTACCCGGAGATGTTTGGACGCTGGGACGGCACCGACTCATTTGCGGCGATGCCACGGTATCGAAAACTGTCAAGAAGCTGATGGATGGTCGCAAAGCCAATCTTGTGCTGACCGATCCCCCTTACAACGTCAGCTTTGAATCTGTGAGCGGACTAAAAATCAAGAACGACAGCATGAAGGCAGAACAATTCTACATCTTTTTACTGTCGGCGTTTAAGAATCTTTATGAAAACCTCGCCGATGGCGGGGCTTTTTACTGCTTCCATTCGGATTCGGAGAAGGTGAACTTCTTTCGTGCCTGTGTGGACGCGGGGTTTCATTACTCCACGACTTGCATCTGGGTGAAAAATGCCCTCGTGCTTGGTCGGGGTGATTACCAGCAAATGCACGAGCCGGTGCTGTATGCCTTTAAGAATACCTCCAAACACAAGTGGTATTCCGACCGTAAGCAGACTACCATTTGGAACTTCGATAAACCAAAGAAAAACGCCGATCACCCGACAAGCAAACCCCTCGACCTGCTGGCATATCCTATTGCCAACAGCAGTCAGGCAAACGCCATCGTGCTGGACACTTTCGGCGGCTCCGGGTCGACGCTCATCGCCTGCGAGCAGCTTGACCGCACCTGCTACATGCTCGAATTGGACGAGAAATATGCATCGGTCATTTTGCGCAGGTATGCCGAGTACATGCAAAACGGCGGCGAGGACATCACCTGTGAGCGTGACGGCAAGGTATTCCAATATGCCGACCTCGTGAAAGAGGTGGCTTTAATATAGTCAAAAGCGCTATGTGGCTCTTCCAAGTATGATTTATTCTCAGCGGCATTGTGTCATACACACAATAACAAGGGGCTGTATTTCCTTGATTTACGGTGCATTTATTATCACATAAAAGCTTGCTATTAAAGGCGTTCAGAGTGATATATGTAGTGCGCGGAGGACAAAACCCCCTGCAAAATCAAGGAAAATGGAGGAAACGAACATGAGACTTTCTTACAACGTAACAGGTCCTGAACGTAAAACACTGGTCGCAGCCATCAGTCATGAACTTAACGCCCCGACCAATTACCTCGGAGCGCCGACATTCGCCTACGAGGTTGGCGGCTACCACATCGATAAGACTGGCACAGTCACGGGCGAGGACAACCGGGAGCTGGTCGCTAACCTTTGCGGTTTGCACAGTTTCAAGGCAGTCACCGAAGAGCTGGCGACTGGACCCGAAAGCTGCACATACCAAGCGGATCTCAGCGACCGCCTGACCATTGAAATACCCCTTGACGGCTTTACACCTGAGAAACTCGACAACCTCTCCAAACTGGTGAATGCCAAAGCCCCGCTTCTCAAGGCGTCTCTCGAAACGGATGACCTGCCGATTAAGCAGACCACTGACACACTGCAGTTCCCCTGGTTTAAAGGAACGATTGATGCGGAACACACAGAAGCCTACGCCACGCTGATCAGCCTGCTTTGCAAAACTGCAATTGAAAAGAAGCGAATCACGGCAAGAGAAAAAGACATCGACGGCAACCCGAAATACGCCATGCGGTGTTTCCTTCTCTCCCTTGGCTTTATCGGCGACGAGTACAAAGCAGCTCGAAAGGTATTACTTTCAAGACTTGAGGGCAATTCAAGCTGGAAAGGCAGCAAGAAAATGGAGGTGTCAGACAGTGAATAGTTTCATTTCTAAAGCAGCCCTCGAAGCACGGAGGGCAAGGTACAAAAAAGGCGCGCATGTTGAACTGATTTCCATGACTGACCCCTACACCAAGCTGAAACCTGGCGACACGGGAACGGTGGACTTCGTAGACGACACAGGCACGGTTTTCATTATCTGGGACAGCGGCTCACATCTCGGAGCGGTTTTTGGCGAGGATGAAATCAGACTGCTTTCCAAAGCCGAGGTTGTCAAAGCACAATGTCGTAAGGTGGCGGCCACGGGGCGCACGAATATGTTTGATACCAAAGCAGTGTTCAAAATTGCGATGGAGATGGGATTCAACGAATTATCGAACTTCATTTCCACGGACACCAAGCGATATGCAAATCTGATACTGACGGGGGAGCTTGAAAATGTGGAGTGAAGGAATTATCTCCTGTCCATCGACAGGCAGCAAGTACAAATACTGGGTCAAGCATTATGAAGAAAGCTCTCCGTTCGGTATCGACGGCGGCAAAATCAGCAAGCTGACAATACGCAAGTTCGGCGAGACCCGCGACGTTGTTAACTACGACAGGGGTTGGGATATCAAACCCACCGATGAGGTCAAGGCGGTCTACAGCATCATCCTCAGCAAGTACAACTAAACACGAAACAACCGAAAGACAGACACCCCGACAAGGGGCTGTCTCTCGTACAGATAGATTTTGATGACTTCTTCGGAGGTCTTTTATTTTGCGCGAAAGGAGGACGACGGTGCCTGATTTCAAATACAAACCAACACCACTCATGCTGCCGACCAGCCGATATGATGTACGACGAGCGGATTTTGCGGTTAATTTTATATCCATGCTCAAGCACACCACCGGCGAATGGTATGGAAAACCTTTTCAGTTGATGCCGTGGCAGGAGCAAATTATCCGTGATATTTTTGGTATCGTCGGAGAGGACGGTTATCGGCAGTTTCGCACGGCGTATGTTGAGGTCGGTAAGAAAAACGGTAAGTCGGAACTGGCGGCGGCAATCGCCCTCTACCTCCTGTTCGCCGATGGCGAAGCGGGTGCCGAGGTCTACTCCTGTGCCGCCGACATCAATCAGGCGAGTATTGTTTTCAATACTGCCAAAGCGATGGTCGAGCAATGCGGCGATCTGGCAAAGCTGTCAAAACTCGTGCCGTCAACCAAGCGGATTATATTCCCGCACACCAACAGCTTTTATAGAGTGCTGTCCTCGGAAACAAAGTCCAAACAAGGCTTCAATGTTTCCGGTCTTATATTTGATGAACTCTTCGCCCAGCAGACCCGCGAACTGTTCGATACCATGACCAAGTACACAGGTGACGCCAGACGGCAGCCCCTCTACTTTCTCATCACCACAGCGGGCAGGGATAAGACGAGCATCTGTTATGAAATCCACCAAAAAGCAAAAGCGGTTATGGACGGCTCAAAAATTGATCCGTCCTTCTATCCTGCCGTATTCGGCATTGAAGAAGATGATGATTGGAATGACGAAGCCGTCTGGCGACGGGTCAATCCATCCATCGACGTAACGATTCCCTTTGAAACGGTGCAGGCTGCCTATGAACAGGCAAAACAAAACCCTGCCGAGGAGATGCACTTTCGGCAGTTTCGCCTGAACGAATGGTGTAATGCTGATATCAGGTGGATGCCTATGGACAAATGGGACGCCTGCGGTGAAGACATAGACTTTGAAGAATACGAGGGTCGGGATTGCTACTGCGGTCTCGACCTTTCCAGTACCGGCGATCTTACGGCTCTGGTTCTGGTATTCCCACCGGTTGGAGTTGATACCAAATACACAGTGATGCCATTTTACTGGCTGCCGGAAGATGTGATTGACCTGCGGACAAGGCGCGACCACGTTCCTTATGCCGTATGGAAAAAGTCAGGAGTGTTCAACACCACCGAGGGCAATGTGGTGGACTATGACTACATAGTGGCTTTCATCGCCAAGCTGTCGGAGCGTTTTAGAATTCGCGAAATCGCCTACGACCGCTACGGTGCAGAGAAGATACGCCGCGACCTTGAAGAACTGGGTGCGGAGCATGGGTTTACAGTGTTTCCGTTCGGTCAGGGGTTCATTTCCATGTCCCCACCTTCAAAGGACTTCTATCAGTTTGTGATGGAAGGCAAAATACGCCACGGCAAACATCCTGTCCTCGACTGGAATATGGGTAATGTCATCGTCGACCAAGACGCTGCGGGCAACATCAAACCCAATAAAAAGAAATCAACAGAGAAAATAGACGGTGTAGTCGCGCTGATCATGGGACTTGCGAGGGCAACCCTCGGCGGCGGTATCAAAGACAGTGTCTATGATGAAAGGGGGTTGTTATTTATATGAGCATATTCTCAGGGTTGTTCCGCTCACGGGATAAGCCTAAAAACCGTGTCGGTGGTGGCTGGAATTTTCTCTTCGGTGGCACAACCAGCGGTAAGGCGGTCAATGAGCGGACGGCGATGCAGACCTCGGCGGTCTACGCTTGCGTCCGTATCCTTGCCGAATCGGTGGCGGGACTTCCGCTCCACGTATATGAGCGAACCGCCAACGGGAGCAAATCCACAAAACCGTCACACCCCCTCTACCGGCTGCTTCATGATGAGCCTAACCGCGAGATGACTTCATTTGTGTTCAGAGAAACACTGATGAGTCATCTTTTACTTTGGGGCAACGCTTACGCACAGATTATCAGAGACGGCAGGGGGTTTCCCATTGCGCTCTATCCACTCCTGCCCGACCGAATGGCTGTGGATAGAAACGAAAGCGGCGAACTGGTCTACACCTACCAAAGTGACAAGGGTCAGGTCAAGTTACGTCGCGAGAATATCCTGCATATCCCCGGCTTGGGCTTTGACGGCCTTATAGGTTACTCGCCGATTGCGATGGCAAAGAACGCCGTGGGGCTTGCCCTTGCAACGGAGGACTACGGCGCTACGTTTTTCGCCAACGGAGCGAACCCCGGCGGTGTACTGGAACACCCCGGTGTCATCAAGCCGGAACAGGCCGACAGGCTCAGAGAAAGCTGGCAGTCGCAATTCGGAGGCGCAAATGCACACAAAGTAGCGGTTTTGGAGGAAGGTCTTAAATTCCACCAGATGTCCATACCGCCGGAACAGGCGCAGTTTTTGGAAACACGTAAGTTTCAGATAAATGAAATCGCCCGTATTTTCAGAGTACCTCCTCATATGGTCGGCGACCTTGAAAAGAGCAGCTTCTCCAACATCGAACAGCAGTCTTTAGAGTTCGTCAAGTATACCCTCGACCCGTGGGTGGTCAGGTGGGAGCAGTCTTTACAGCAGGCTCTCATTCTGCCATCGGAAAAAGCGACGATCTTTATCAAGTTTAATCTCGACGGACTACTTCGCGGCGACTACCAAAGCCGTATGCAAGGCTATTCAACAGGCATTCAAAACGGATTTATGTCGGTCAACGATGTACGCAGCTTGGAGGATATGAATCTGCTGACTTCCGAGGAAGGCGGCGATCTGCACTTCGTCAACGGCAACATGGTCAAGCTGGCCGATGTTGGAGCAGCATACAAACCAAATGAAACGGAGGATACAAGCTAATGGCAAAAAACAAGAAGTTTTGGAACTGGGCGCGTGATGCTGACGAAAGTGGCGAGCGCGTCCTTTACTTTGACGGAGAGATCTCGGATGAGACTTGGTGGGGTGATGAAATCACTCCGGCAATGTTCAAATCGGAACTCTTCTCAGACAAGGGTGACATCACCATCTGGCTAAATTCGCCCGGCGGAGACTGCATCGCTGCAAGTCAAATCTACGCCATGTTGATGGATTATCCGCACAACGTCACGGTCAAGATTGACGGCATCGCCGCTTCTGCGGCAAGTGTCATCGCTATGGCTGGCACGAAAGTCCTCATGGCTCCCACCGCACTGATGATGGTGCACAATCCACTGACCATCGCCATTGGTGACACGGACGAAATGCAAAAAGCCATCTCCATGCTGGACGAGGTCAAGGAATCCATCATCAACGCCTACCAGGTCAAGACCAATCAGTCGAGAGCAAAAATCTCCCACTGGATGGACGCAGAAACGTGGATGAACGCAAACAAGGCGATTGAACTGGGTTTCGCTGACGGTGTGCTGGAAGACAGCAAAAGACATCAAGCCACTCCGACCTATGCGTTCAGTCGCAGGGCAGTCACCAATTCCTTGCTTGATAAGGTAAAGACCAAAGAACAACCGCAACCCGAACCTGAGCCGCAAGGCGTACTCGCTGAGTCGCTTCAACAGCGGCTCAATTTGATTATCCACTAAATTTATGGAGGTAATGACAATGAATAAAATCCTTGAACTGCGCGAGAAGCGCAACAAAATCTGGAGCACCGCAAAGGAGTTCCTTGACCAGAAGCGCGGCGCGGACGGGTTTGTTCCCGCTGAAGCTGCCGCAGAGTACGACAAGATGGAAGCCGACATGGTCGCTCTCGGCAAGGAAATTGAGCGTCTGGAACGCCAGGCGGCCTATGACCTTGAGATGAGTAAGCCTACATCCTCTCCTATTTTGGGCGCGCCGAACAAGTCCACTGAGGACAAGACTGGCCGTGCGTCCGCCGAATACAGAAAAGCATTCTGGAATGCCATGCGCACTCGTGGCAACGAGGGTCTTGATGTGAGCGTAAAGAATGCCCTGCAAATCGGCACCGACTCCGAGGGGGGCTACCTCGTGCCCGACGAATTTGAGCGCACGCTTGTGGAAGCCCTCGACGAGGAGAATGTCTTCCGCAGGTTGGCAAACGTCATCACCACCTCTTCCGGTGATCGTAAAATTCCTGTCGTAGCATCCAAGGGCACCGCATCGTGGATCGACGAAGAAGGTACCATCCCCGACAGCGACGAGGCTTTCGGCCAGGTGTCCATCGGCGCTTACAAGCTGGGCACGCTCATCAAGGTATCCGAGGAACTCCTAAACGACAGCGTGTTCAATCTCGAAGCCTACATTTCCAGAGAGTTTGCAAGGCGCATCGGTAATAAAGAGGAGGACGCCTTCTTTACCGGTGACGGCTCCGGCAAACCCACCGGCATCCTTGCTGCGACTGGCGGTGCACAGCTTGGCGTAACCACGGCAGGATCTACCGCCGTCACGATGGATGAGGTGCTTGATTTGTTCTACTCGCTTAAGGCGCCTTACCGCAACAAGGCTGTATTTGTTATGAACGATGCTACTGTAAAGGCCATCCGCAAGTTAAAGGATGGGCAGGGCCAGTATCTGTGGCAGCCCTCCCTGCAAGCGGGCACGCCTGACACCATTTTGAACCGTCCTGTTTACACCTCCGCATATGTACCTACCATCGCTGCAGCCGCCAAGACCATTGTGTTTGGAGACTTCAGTTATTACTGGGTAGCCGACCGTCAGGGGCGTGTGTTTAAGCGACTGAATGAACTCTTCGCTGTCACCGGGCAGGTGGGATTCGTTGCCACCCAACGTGTGGACGGCAAATTGATTCTGCCGGAGGCTATCAAGGTTCTCCAGCAGAAAGCTTAACGGAGGTGCAATATGAGCTATAACACAAAGAACTATACCGAACAGGGCGGCGAAAAAACCGTTATCGGCGGCACGCTGGAAATCAAGGAGGGAGCCTCGGTAACGGGGCTCTCCGCCGACCCTATCCTTGTGGCAACTGGGGATACTCTTGGCGGTGTAAAAGCCGCCGCTGCTGGTGAGGATGACACTGTCGAAGTGAAAATCGGCGATGACAGTAAGCTGTATGTGCAAGCACTTGCTGCGGCAACAGATGAAACTTTAGGCGGTGTGATAGCTGACGAAGCAACCGAGGACGACACCGTCGAAGTTAAAATCGGCGAAGACCATAAGCTGTATGTCCCGACATATCCTACCGATGCTACGGAGTCAGTCTCCGGACTTGTGAAAGCTGCTGCGAATCAAGCTGACAGCATAGCTGAGGACACAGCCACTCTTGTCACGGATTTCAATGCCCTGCTCGCAAAGCTGAAAGCTGCGGGATTGATGGCAGACCAAGAATAATGGAGGTGAGCGGCGATGACGCCAACGGAATTGTTGCCAAAAGTCAAAGAAAACCTAATACTGACACACGCTGATGACGACGATCTGCTCCTGCGCCTCATCGCCGCCGCTGTCAATTATGCCGAGAGCTACCAGCATATTGCAGAGGGCTATTACACCGAAAATTCTATGCCCGCCGCAACTGAACAGGCCGTAATCATGCTTGTATCGAGTTGGTACGAATCCCGCGATGGCTCGACTGCCGGTTTCTTTGCCGACAGCGTTCAGGCTTCTCAACAAGTCTGGAATACAGTCAACATGCTTTTGCGTCTTGACAGATTGTGGGGTGTGTAAGCATGGGATACGGAAAAATGAGTACGCCAATCAACATCATCTCAACCGATCCCATCAAAGATGCAGAGGGTTTCGTCACTAAAGGCGACAACATTATCGCTTCGGTTAAGGCCTATAAGGAAGTTCGCAACACCACCGCAAAATGGGAACGGATTATTGGGAACGCAGCGTTTTCAAGCGTAACAGCGATGTTTCGCTTCCGCAAAATTCCGGGCTTAACGGTCACGACTTCACACTTTATCTCCGAAGCTGATGGCCGCTATAACATTATTAACGCGGAAGATGTGCGTGGACGCGGAATGTATATCGAAGTGTTGGCGGAAAAATTGGAAGGGACGGTGAGATAATGGCAAAAATCGAAATGAAAATGCCGGAGGAATTCCTCTTAAAACTCTCTCGCCTTGGCAATAAAACGGATGAAATTATCCCGAAAGTGCTGGAAGCAGGCGGTGAAGTCGTTCTTTCTAAGGCAAAAAGCAACCTCTCCTCTGTAGTCGGGCATGGCACGAAAACAAAGAGTCGTTCCACAGGTGAGTTGGAAGACTCTCTCGGTTTGTCGCCTGCGAAGCAGAAACGGGACGGCTCAGGCTGGGATATCAAAATTGGTTTTGCCGAGCCAAGAAGTGACGGCGACAGTAACGCCAAAATCGCTAATATTCTCGAATACGGTAAGCACGGTCAGCCGCCGAAACCCTTCATGAGACCAGCCCGCAGACAATCGAGGAATGCGGCTATTGAAGCGATGAAGGAAAAATTCGACCAGGAGGTGGAGCGCATATGAGCATTTTGCAGGAACTGAACGCGCTGCTCTCTCCTCTACTACCGGTGGAAACGGGCATATTCAGCGGTGTTGCACCCAACGAGTATCTTGTTCTCACACCGATGACGGATGAGTTTGCCTTGTTCGGGGATAATACACCGCTTATTGATGTGTCCGAGGTGAGGATATCCCTGTTTTCAGAAGGCAATTACATCAACCGGAAAAATCAGATTACCGCCGCCCTGCTTGGTGCGGCGTTTACGATAACAGATCGCCGCTACATCGGCTATGAGAACGATAGCGGCTATTATCATTACGCCATCGATGTGGCGAAAGAATACGAAACGGAGGAAATATAACATGGCTACAATTGGTCTTGATAAACTCTACTACGCAACAGTCACCGAAGCGCCTATTACGGGTCACGAGACCTACGACACTCCGGTAATGCTGGCTAAGGCAATCTCAGCTGAATTATCTATCGAACTTGCGGAAGCGACACTCTGGGCGGACGATGGTGCCGCTGAAATCATCAAGGAATTCAAAAACGGTAAGCTTACCCTTGGTGTGGATGACATCGGAAAAACCGTCGCCGCAAAGCTGACAGGAGCGACCATGGATGAAAACGGCGTTCTTATTTCGGCTTCAGAGGACGGTGGCGACCCTGTTGCTATTGGATTTCGGGCAAAAAAAGCGAATGGTAAGTACCGCTACTTCTGGCTTTACCGCGTGAAGTTCGGCGTTCCGTCCACCAATCTCGCCACCAAGGGCGATAGCATCACCTTTTCCACACCGAGTATTGAAGGTACTGTTTCCCGCCGTAATAAACCGGACGGCAACGATCGTCATCCTTGGAAAGCGGAAGTTAACGAAGATGATACGGATGTGCTACCAGGTGTGATCAGCGGTTGGTATACAGAAGTGTACGAACCTGACTTTGACACGGGTTTGGAGGGTTAATGCATGGATAACGAACGAAGTGCCGTCATAAAAATCGGCGATGAAGATTATCAGTTGATTCTGTCCACCCGTGCTACAAAGGAAATCGCCAAACGCTACGGCGGACTGGATAACTTGGGTGATAAGTTAATGAAGTCAGAAAACTTCGAGATGGCGCTGGACGAGATTATTTGGCTGATTACGCTCCTTGCTAACCAGCCCATCCTCATCCACAACCTGCGCAACAAGGAGAAACCGAAAGATCTGCTGACCGAGGAGGAAGTGGAATTGCTCACCTCGCCACTTGAACTGGCGGCGTATAAGTCGGCAATTACCGAGGCGATGTTCAAAGGGACGGCTCGTAACATCGAAAGCGAGGATGGTGAACCAAAAAACGCCGAGGTCGGGTAAGCGACGATGAGTTGTTTACCCGACTTTTATATTACGGTACGGTTCATCTGAATCGCTCCGAAGAGGAAACGTGGCTCACCCCGATAGGGCAATTGCTGGACTTGTGGGAATGCCATCGCCAGTTCCTCGGAATGACCAAACCAAAGCACGAACAGTTTATTGAAGATGTCATCCCTGATGGCATCTAATTTTTTTGAGGGAGGAGGTGTTTTAAGTGGCTGATAACTTCGGGTTGAAAATAGGCGTCGAGGGCGAAAAGGAGTTTAAAAGCGCACTGCGAGATATAAACCAGTCGTTCAAAGTACTGGGTAGCGAAATGAAGCTGGTAACGAGCGAGTTCGACAAACAGGATAAATCCATAGCAGCTACTGCCGCTCGCAACGAAGTCCTCAATAAAGCGATCGATGCCCAGAAGGACAAAATCTCCACCCTTGAAGCCGCTCTTCGAAACGCCTCCGACAGCTTTGGTGAAAATGATCGGCGCACTCAAAACTGGCAGATCGCTCTCAATAACGCCAACGCGGAACTGAACAACATGGAGCGTGAATTGGAAGAGTCAGCGGAAGAAGCCGACGACCTTGGCGAGGAACTGGAGGACGCTGGCGACAGCGCCGAAAAATCCGGCGGAAAGTTCGAGAAGCTGGGCGGCATCCTCAAAGGCATTGGTGTGGCAATGGGCGCGGTGGCTGTTGCCGCCGGAGCCGCAGCCGTCAAACTTGGCAAAGAAGTCATATCCGCCTATGCGGACTACGAACAACTGGTCGGCGGCGTGGATACCCTCTTTGGTGAGGCATCGCAGTCTGTTCAAGGGTATGCCGAAAATGCCTTCAAGACCGCCGGTATGTCCGCCAACGAATATATGGAAACCGTCACGGGCTTTTCGGCAAGTCTTATCCAGTCCCTCGGCGGCGATACCGCAAAAGCAGCGCAGGTTGCGGACATGGCGATTACGGATATGGCCGATAACGCCAATAAAATGGGTACGGACATCGCATCCATCCAAAATGCCTATCAGGGTTTCGCCAAGCAGAACTACACGATGCTCGACAACCTGAAACTGGGCTATGGCGGCACAAAGTCTGAAATGGAGAGGCTCTTGGCTGATGCCGAAAAAATCTCCGGTATTAAATACGACCTCTCTTCATTTTCCGATTTGACCGAAGCAATCCATGTCATTCAGACCGAAATGGGGATCACAGGAACGACTGCCTTGGAAGCCACGGAAACAATTACTGGCTCTATGGCGGGAATGCAATCGGCTATCGGCAACTTGATGGCGGGTTTGGGTAATGCCAATGCTGATGTAGGACTTTTGATTGGTAATGTGGTCGAAGCGTTCCAGAACGTCGTGAAAAACATTGTTCCAGTTATTGAGAATATCGTAAGAGCACTGCCCCCTGCCCTTGACGGGATACTACAGGCAATCGGTGATTTGCTTCCGACTCTGCTCGCTACGGTAGTCGACCTTTTCACACAGGTGCTGACAACGATTTTAACGCTTTTACCCGAACTTATCCCCGCTGCCGTGGATGCTGTTATGACCATTGTGGGTGCGCTGATTGATAATCTTCCATTACTTATTGATGCAGCGGTTCAATTAGTGACCACTCTCGTTACAGGCATCGCCGATGCACTTCCACAGTTGATACCGGCGGCGGTGAACGCTGTGATCACAATCGTTCAAGGCTTGATGGAAAGCCTGCCTATGATACTTGATGCCGCCCTTCAACTGATTCTTGGACTGGCACAGGGAATCCTGGATGCACTGCCCCAATTGATCGCTGCTCTGCCCGCTATCATCCTCGGCATTGTAGATTTTATCATCGGGGCCATCCCGAAAATTATTGATGCAGGGATTCAGCTACTGGTGTCCTTAGTAGACGCCTTGCCTGAAATCATCACGGCAATTGTGGCGGCTATACCGCAAATTATCGAGGGTTTAATTACAGCGATCCTCGGCTCTATTCCCCAGCTTATTGACGCCGGGATTCAGCTGTTAATTTCGTTGGTTCAAAACCTGCCGCAGATTATAACTGCCATCGTGGCGGCGATACCACAGATCATCTCATCGCTTATTACGGCGATTATCGGGAGCATCCCGCAGCTTGTGGGAGCGGGCATTCAGCTGTTCGTGGCGTTGATAAAGAACCTGCCAACCATCATCGTGGAAATCGTAAAAGCGATACCTCAGATTATTACGGCTATCGTGAAAGGCTTTACCGGTAACATCGGTAAAATCGTGCAAGTCGGTAGCGACCTTATCAAGGGGCTGTGGCAGGGTATTTCGAACGTCACCGATTGGATTTGGGGTAAAATCTCCGGCTTCTTCGGAGGGATCGTCGACGGCATTAAAAACTTCTTCGGTATCCGTTCTCCCTCCACCTTATTTGCCGGACTTGGCGAAAACATGGGTCAGGGCATCGGTGTGGGCTTTGAACGGGCGATGGATGAAGTCGCCGACGATATGCAGAACGCTATCCCCACCGCTTTTGATACGCCCGGCATAAACATGGGTGATGTGACAGGAAGTCATGGCGGCTTGGCGGTATCAGGTATGCCTTCTCTCATCAACATACAGCAGATGATTGTCCGCAGCGAGGACGACATCCGCAGAATATCACAGGAACTGTACAACCTGATGCAAACCGGCTCGCGGGCGCAGGGGCGGTTTAGCCCGGCATAAGGAGGTGTTGGCGTGGGCTTTATTTTCAACGGAATCTCATCACAAAGCATGAACGTCAAGGCTCGGCTGACCTCTTGGCAGGCTTCGCCACCCTTGCGCAACTCCTTTGTTTCCATACCCGGCAAGCCCGGCGTGGCAGACTTTGGCAGTGATAGCGCAGAGCGGGTCATAACCGTTCGCTGTAATATCGCTCCAAAGCACAACCTCGCTTCATTGGTTGGAGTTCTGGATGGTCTGGCAGAATGGCTTGACCCGGATAAAGGGCTGAAACAGCTTGTGCTTGACGATGTAGCCGACCGCTATTTCACAGCGCGACTTCAGACGGAAGTGAACTGTGAACGGCTTATTCGCTCAGCGGGTGCATTTGACTTGAACTTCGTCTGCCCCGACCCACATGCTTACGCTTTGACGGACGAGGGTTTTACGCTAACCCAAGCAGGCGCGAATGCGGTCACGAGGAGTAAAGGCAATACAGACTCTTTGCCTGTCTTCCTTTTGAAAGGCACCATTCCATCAGGGGCATCAACCTATGTGTCGTTGAAAACAAATGACGAAGAACTTCGCGTTATCGGTGCGCTGGCTGCCGGGGAAACCCTTGTCATCGACAGCGGTTTGGTTACTGCCAAGGTGGTAGACGGCACGGGCGAAACGCTCCGAAATGGTCTGCCGCTGCTTCAAGAGTTGAATTTTCCAATTCTTCGCAAAGGAGCGAACAGCGTAACCATTACGGCAATCGGTGCGACCTTTACAGAACTGCAAATACAGGCGAAGAGCCGTTGGAGGTGAGGACATGGCGGTAAAATCCATATTGACTTCTCAAACAGACTTTACAGGCGAGATCCCTGTAACCGAAAAAACATCCGCACTCTGGCGTTTCAACGAATCCACGCCGGACAGCGATACCCGCCTTACAGACTCCTCCGGCAACGGACGACATTTTACTGTCTCCGGCTGGAGCGGCACAACAGCCTCTTTACTAAACGGCAGGTTTGGGCGGTATTTTCGCATAAACATCAACAACCCAACCACAGAAAAGACGCACCTTGTCGCCACCAACGACGGTACATTCTTTTCTTATCTCGGTGATAAAATTGCCGTCGGCGGTTGGGTAAATCCGACCACCTATTCTGTCGGGCAGAACTTCATTCCGCTTTTCAATACAAGGCAAGGACCCGGTCAGCCAATTTTATATATTTCCCTCTATCAAGGGCGGCCGCGAATGATGCTCTATAATTCGGCGGGCACGCTTATCCTTGACCAAACCGAAACACCTGGATTCAACATGGTCAATGGTGGTTGGTATTTCCTCTCTGCCATCATAAATGCGACGGACAAAACATCTCAGATAGTTCTGTGCAACCGTGCCGACGGTGTAGTGTGGACAGCCCCCTTGCGGACATTTACTGGTACATTGAATCCATCCTGTACGGCGGATATCGTCATGGGAATGCACGCAAATCAGTATTACTACGCAGGTGGCTTGGACGAGTGGTTCTTTGAAACAGACAGCGACTTAACTATTGATGATTTGATTCACTATTTCCGTCAGGCGATGCTTGCCAATGGCGGAGATACTTCGGGTAACGTGGATGCGCTAACTGAGCCGGGAGCTGTTACCCTACGGAAAGGAATTGATAATCTCTACCCCGAAAGCGGCCAACTGACGACGATTGCTGCCGAATGCAACCTTGCCGGGAGCGGTCGGATATCGGCAACAAGCGAATACACGGCGGGCGTCACGTCCATTTCACTGATAGAAACATCAACCTCAGATGATTTACAGGACTGGTCGGCATGGCAGACAGTTGGCACGAACGGCGAACTGTCCTCACCGAATCGCTCATATATCCGTTACAGGGTAACGCTCAGCACCAGCGATACGACGGTCACGCCGAAGCTGCTCGATATCACACTTCATGATATCCCAAAATCTCCATATGAGAAACTGGGTTTTGCCCGCCCCGTGGTTTTGGACGGGAACGGAGCGTGGGAAACGGTTCTGGAGAATGCTTACGACATCATTGTTACGGGCGAGATCAACGGAGCGGACACCTTGGAATTCAAGCTGCCCTACAGTGACCCGAAGCGGGCGACGCTTGACAACGAGAAGCAGGTGCAGATCGCTGAGGATGTTTACCGCATACGGACAATGACGGATGAAAAAGGTTCGGATGGCAACAGCATACTCACAACGGTCTATGCGGAAGCTGCATTCTATGACCTGACTTTTTCTGCAGAAAAACAACCAGTTGAATTCAACGCTGACCTGCCCGCTGTTCCGATGGCATTTGCACTTGCGGGTACAGGCTGGGAAGTCGGTACAGTAAATGTAACCACCCTGAGAACATGGGAATGCCAAGAAAAGAACGCACTCTCCATACTTCGAATGGTACAGAACATCCATGGCGGCGATTTGGTGTTCCACAGCCGGGACAAACGGGTGGATTTACTGACATTCAGCGGAACAGACAGCGGATCGCTCTTTGCCTACCGCAAAAACTTGACGGGGATTAAGCGTGTAGTCGATACCCGATCCCTTGTTACGCGACTCTACGCCATCGGTAAAGACGGCATGACCTTTAGTGCCATTAACGGCGGCAAGGAATATCTGGAGGACTTAACCTATTCAAGCGAGGTGCGGGTAGCGACACTCGACTGCTCCAATTTTACGAACCCCTATCAGATGCTTGAATTTACCAATATGCGGCTTGCTGAGTACGCAAAGCCCCGCGTTTCCTATGTCCTCTCGGCGATGGATTTGTCCGTATTGACAGGCTATGAACACGAGCGCTGGGATTTAGGTGACATTGTAACCGTTGATGACAGGGATTTGAATCTGACCATCAAAACACGAATTATACGCCGCCAGTATAACCTCCAAGAGCCATGGAAAACCGTACTGGAACTCTCCACAAAACTCAGAGAACTGGGCGATTCCTCATCAGCAACGATTGCCGACCAGTTCGACCAAAGCAATCTCATCGGGCAGGAAATCAAGGATATGGTACCGTTCAACCATCTGCGAAACAGCAGAGCCGATGATGGCTTCGCCTATTGGCAAAATAGCGGGTTTGTAGTGGATACTGAAAACGGTGTGTCCGGTACAGCTTCCTTTAAGGCGGTTGGTGTGGCGGATATGACCAAAAGCATGGCGCAAACAGTCTATCCAGCATCAAGACGTAACTACACCATTTCGGCTCAAATCGGCTCAGATAATCTGAACAAGGGTGCAAATGGGCAGGTTGGCATTGAGGTGGTGTTCGAGTACGAGGACGGAACGACAGAAACACGGTTTATTGATTTGTATTGAGAGGATGGTGATTTCGCATGGCATATTTTCAACAAGTGGCGCGGGACGCTTCACCCAAAGGCTACGGCAGGCTGCGCTCCATCACTATCCGTCTTGTTATACAAAATTGCAAGGGCGAGGTATTCTTCACCGACCTTATGCTGCAAGCAGGTATCGTCGCCACAGGCTGGGTCAGCCACGTCTGTGAAATTCAGTGGACGCTCGATGGGTAGGTGGAGCTTATGATCATCAACAACTTTATCCGCTTTGCAGAGGTAATAAAGCTCAAAGAGGAAAAACGAATCGTGAACGTCACCCTCCGTCCTCTCATTGCCGATTGCACGGGCGAGATTTACTTCACCGACCTTCAATTTCAGGAGGGCGACAAACTGACAGGCTATACGCCGCACACCACCGTTATGCTCCGAAGCAGTGGAAATACCCCTCGCTACCAAAATGCCGTGGTGCGCGGCGGCGCGACCCTCGTTATCTTCAACACCGGGGAAACCTCGGCGGGTCTTGACTTATATGTCTATCCTAAACAGCCAATGGCGGCGGGAAGCATTGAAATTTCACAAGGTATGGGTTCGCATAAGTGCAAATTTACATCGGCGGTAAATGCGGGTGATGAATTTGCCTTAAAAGCTGTGTCAAGGGAATGTCTGCGAAATGGCAATCCCACGCCAAAGGATGGATTTTACCAATGTACCGCCGCTTACGACAGCAAGCACCACGTGAAGCTGGAAAACGGAAAATCAGCGAGGGTCTACCTCGAATATGTAGAAATGATGGAAGGAGATCCGCGCTTATGAGCAGGGATTATCTTAAGGGCAAGAAGTGCATGATATGGTCGTTCATGGGCAACACCCGAATGCACCAAGCCTTGAACAATTACGGTGACCGCTATGAAGCCGTCGGCATCTTCACCTTCGAGGTGGACATAACAGGAACGATAACCGAAACAGGTACGCCGATATCCGGCATGATGCCGTACATCAATAAATGGTCTAAAGTGCGGTGGTTTCTCACTGTAATGAACCACGGCGCAGCTTCTATCTTCACTGCTCTGCGAAATAACGAAAGTGGCGCAAAGACGAAGTTTCTCTCCGAATTAGTGCGTATCATGCAGAAATATCCGTGGTGTGCCGGTGTGGATATCGACTTGGAACGCGGCGGTGGATATGAGAACAAGGATGCGGCAAATATTCTCTTCAGCGACATTTACCAAACCGTTAAAGCGTACAATCCCGCCAAGCTGGTCAATATCTGTTTGCCCGGTATGACGGGCGTCCAAGGCTCGGTCGGCGGCGAGAATTGGTGCGTTTATGCCGATCTCGATGCTTACTGTGACACGGCAGCAATTATGTCATACGGTATGGCCTGGGCAGGCAGCGCACCGGGTCCTGTCTCTCCACGGGACTGGCTTGTCGGTGTTTATGATTATGCCGCCAGAGTAATGAATCCGCAAAAGATCTATATGGGTTTACCGGGTTACGGTTGGGAGTGGCAGATATATACAAACCCTGCCGACCTCGGCCAGACGTATCGTGGCGTGTCGCTTACCTACTACGCCGCCAAAATATGGGCGGAGGGCGGCTATAACTTCACGGGTAATGCACCTCCGCAACCGATGATACCGTGGCTTGCCTACTGGGACGATTACGACCAAGTGCCGTATATGCTCCCTCAAGTCTACGATTATGCTGAGGGTGGCGATGCAACCAGCCGAGAAGCTCCAATAATCGGGGAAACATACAACCGCCGTCGATACTTAACTTGCTACGGCAAAACACAAAAGGCAGAGTTTGGCACAATCTATATTGACCGCGACGGAGAGCCGGATAGTTACACAGAGGGCGTGGTGATCGGCAACGGCATGATTACGCTATCATACGAAACGGGTACAGCGACCTACGATTTTACCGTTCCGCAATCGGGAATTTATGATGTCGCAGTCCGTATCTGCTATCCGTATTGGGATAAGAACGGTATCAACATCTCCCTTGACGGTTCCCCGGTCGGCTTTTACGAAAACCGCCTATGGTGGCCGTATTGGAGAAGCACCTTCTGGGCGATTCTTGCCAAAGGACGCAGCTTGTCGGCAGGCGAACATACCATCACAGTTGATGGCGGTGTGGTGGGCGCGCAGTTATATGGCTTTCGTCTTTGCTCATCGTTTTCTGAACAGCCCTCGGCAGGTTCGGCTACCTTTGAACTCTCTCCTCGTAGCTTCAAGGACGTGAACGGGAATATGGCTGTGCCGGACAAAGGCTTCAAGCTGACCACCGAGATTCTGCGGCGAAAACCCGACTCGGCTCTGGTGTGGTATGAGGACTTCCGAGATCCCATCACGCTGCAAAGCACTTACTGGACTACACTTTCAGGCAGTTGGGCAGTCTGGCGAAGCGATGAATATGCGTCCGGCAGGGTTTATTCACAGCTCGAAGGTAGTGGCCAGCTTGCCTGGAGATATGACGGTTTCTCCGACGTTCACCTTCGAGCACGGCTTGCCTTCCCTCATAACGGAAGCGGGCGCGCCGGGGTATTTATCGGCGACATCTTCTGTTGTATCAACATCGACACTGAGCGAGTGGAACTCTATCAAGGCTCTATTTTGCTCGGCAGTCATGGTGCAGCTTACGCTAAAACATCCGTCTCCGATATCCGAACAAACCCCAATATGTATCTCATCGAAATGAGGAAACGCGGCAACCGCGTGAGGGTTTATTCCGGAAACAGCAACACCCTCCGCTTCACAGCCACGGTATCACCGACAAGCGGTTATTGTGGTATTCGGTCGGACAATGAAATCAAGTGTGAACTTCTGCGTTTAGGCGATGCCTGGACTTACGAGCCGTATGAAGCCTTTGATGTAACAATGCCAAACGGTACTACCGAAAACTACGGCAGGATCGCCCGGAGTAGCGTGACATGGGACAGTGAATTCGAGGTATTCACGCTTACCTCAGATGTGGAGGAATCCGCTACCCGAAGCGAGGGTATCTCTATGGACTATGACTTCGTGCATTCAGCAATGCTATACATTCCATGCAACGCTGACTACACGGCAAAATTTACGCCACGTGACATCAACGTCTGGTGTTCGAGGGTATTCCTCGGTGATGGGGATGGTTTTGGAATTGTCTACTACCAAGACGTGGACTCGATTGTCTACTGGGCAAATGAAGCGGCATACCGATGGCGGTTGCGTGGTTTTGCCCTATGGTCACTCGGTCAGGAAGACTTGCGGCTTTGGGAGGCACTCCCGAAACAGAGTTAAAGAATAATCATTCATATTGGCATTCACGCCTGCATATTCAGCAGGCGTTTTTTATGCGAAAAAACAGGAGGTAAAACGAAAATGAAAGAGATTTGGAACTGGATTCAGGTTGCATTTGCAGCCATCGGAGGTACGCTTGGCTGGTTTTTGGGCGGATTGGACGGCTTCCTTTATGCGCTCATCGCCTTCGTGGTCGTCGACTACATCACGGGCGTGCTTCGGGCAATTGTGGAGAAAAAACTGTCCAGCCGAATCGGAGCGCAGGGTATCGCCAAGAAGGTAGCGCTATTCCTTGTGGTCGGCATTGGTCATCTCATCGACACCTATCTGCTCGGCGGCACGGGAGCACCACTTCGTACGGCGATTATCTTCTTCTACATTGCTAATGAGGGAATTTCTCTCGTTGAGAATGCCACGGCTATTGGGTTACCCGTGCCTGCAAAGTTAAAAGATGTGCTGGCACAGCTTCATGGAAAGGATGAACAGAAATGAATCTACGGAAATTGATATTCACAAACAACGCCTGCTACAAGGCTGGCAGGACTATTACTGTCAAAGGCATTATGGTTCACTCCACCGGCGCGAACAATCCGAATCTGCGTCGTTATGTGGGTCCGGACGATGGATTGCTTGGCAAGAATCAATATAACAACCACTGGAATCAAGACAAACCGGACGGTCGGCAGGTCTGCGTACATGGCTTCATCGGAAAACTGGCTGATGGCAGTATTGCTACCTATCAGACACTGCCGTGGAATCATCGCGGTTGGCATGGGGCTTCCGGCTCAAAAGGATCGGTCAATGACAGTCACACAAGTTTTGAAATCTGCGAGGATGGCCTAACCGACAAAGCCTATTTCAACGCAGTCTACAAGGAAGCCACCGAACTGTGTGCCTATCTCTGCAAGGAGTATAATCTCGACCCGATGGCAGATGGCGTTATTATCGGTCATTACGAGGGGCATAAACACGGCATCGCCAGTAACCATGCCGATCCAGGTCACTGGTTTCCGAAGCACGGCAAGTCAATGGATACATTTAGAGCAGATGTCAAAAGGCTACTCACGGCAACAGAACCGTCAAAGCCTCCCACCCCAACTGAACCGAAAAAGCTGTACCGTGTACAAGTCGGTGCTTACGCCGTCAAAGCCAATGCTGATGCCATGCTAAAAAGAGTCAAGGCGGCGGGATTTACGGATGCTTTCATCAAAACCGAATAACCAGCATATGCTGGTACGCAAGTGCCCCTCTTCTGTCTGTAGACGGTAGAGGGGCGCTTTTTATTTCCCCTCCGAATGGAGGAAAGCATATGACTACTGCTCAAAAAGAGCGGATCGAATACTTACGTAGTAAAGGTAACAGCTATGCCGCTATCGCTGCCGATCTCGGTATGTCCGAAAACACCGTCAAGTCCTACTGCCGCCGAAATAACATCAGCGTTTCGATAAACCAAGAACTACCCGTAGATACTGATGCCTGTGCCAACTGCGGCATTCCACTTCAGCACATGCGGGGTTCTAAGCAGAAACGGTTCTGTTCGGACAAGTGCCGTATGGCTTGGTGGAAGGCACACCCTGAGGCCGTGAACCGCAGAGCCTTATATCATTTCGTATGCCCGATCTGTGGCACGGAGTTTGAAAGCTATGGTAACGCACGTCGGCGATACTGTTCCCGCACCTGTTTTGGGCAGTCACGGAGGTCTTGCCATGAGTAAAGACGAAGCAATCCTCCGCTACAAGTCAGCTATGGCGGTGTTTAAAAACTGGCACGCAAATGGCATCATTTCTGATGATGACCTGCAGTCAATAGATGCAATACTTGCCCAAAAGTATGGTTTATCCTCGTGCAGTATATACCTCGAAAATGACTTGCTATGTAAGGAAAAAAGAGTGATATATGGTAATGCGAAAGGAGGCCATTATGGGCAGAAAGATAACAAAAGTTGAACAAACGGCGCCATTGCCGACCAGACAACGGGTCGCAGCCTACGCTCGTGTTTCCTGCGGCAAAGATGAAATGCTCCATTCCCTTGCCGCTCAGGTCAGCTACTACAGCAATCTGATACAGGGCAAACCTGAATGGGAGTATGTCGGCGTGTATACCGACGAAGCGGAAACCGGCACGAAGGATTCAAGACCTGAATACCAGCGACTGCTTGCCGACTGCCGCGCGAGACGCATCGATCTCATCCTCACGAAGTCCATCAGTCGCTTTGCGAGAAATACAGTCACATTACTTGAAACTGTACGGGAACTTAAGGATCTCGGCGTCGGCGTATATTTTGAGGAGCAAAACCTGCACTCACTTTCAGGAGACGGAGAGTTAATGCTCACCATCCTTGCAAGCTACGCACAAGAGGAAAGCCGCTCTGCCAGCGAAAACCAAAAGTGGCGTATCAGAAAAGATTTCAAGGAGGGCAAGCCCTCCAACAACATCCGCATTTACGGGTTTGATTATAAGGACTTCAAGCTAACCATTATTCCCGAAGAAGCCGAGGTCGTGCAGATGATATTCGCCGACTATTTATCGGGGCTTGGTAAAAATGCGATTATGAAGAAGTTGATTCGGCTCGGAGTCCCCACCAAGTGCGGCGGTCGCTGGTCAGAAAGCACCATAGGCTCTATTCTGAGGAACGAGAAATTCATCGGTGATACGTGCTTGCAAAAAGGCTTTATCACTGACCACCTTACAAAGCAATGGAAGTCAAACAGCGGTGAGCTGCCGAAATACTACGTCGAGGGTTCACATGAAGCTATTATCGACCGCGAGACCTTCGAGGCGGTTCAGATTGAGATGGCTCGGCGGGCAGCAAAAGCTAATCATCCCCGGAAACTAACATTCAGCGAATTTTCGAGACTAATCACCTGCAAAAAGTGTGGAGCAAAATTCCGCAAAAAGGTAAGCGGCGTGGGCACAAAATATGCCAAGGTGGTTTGGGCTTGCGCTACCTACACTTACCGAGGAAAGCACGAATGTGCCGCCAAGCGAATACCCGAGGACATACTCAAAGAGAAATGCGCCGAAGTGTTAGGGCTTGCTGACTACGACCCCAATGTATTATCGGGGAAGATCACAGCGATAGCAGTCCCCGACGACGGTGTCCTGGTATTTACTTTTAAAGACGGCACAGAGCAAACAGCTACATGGGAAAATCGCTCCCGACGAGAGAGCTGGACTGACGAGATGCGGCAAACCGCAAGAGAACGGGCGCTGGGAGGTACGGATAATGGCTAATATACGAGTTATACCCGCCACCGCTCCAGCTTTGTCGGCGCAGTCAAAGTCGAACGCTGTCAAGCGTCGCGTGGCGGCTTACGCAAGGGTTTCCACCGACAGCGATGAGCAGCTTACAAGCTATGAAGCGCAGGTTGACTACTACACAAAATTCATCCAGAGCCGAGAAGACTGGGAATTTTTGACCGTCTACACGGACGAAGGGATTTCTGCGGTCACCACCAAGAAACGCAATGGCTTCAATCAGATGGTAGCTGATGCTCTGGAGGGCGGCATAGACCTCATCGTCACAAAATCAGTCAGTCGCTTTGCCAGAAACACAGTAGATAGTCTCACAACCGTCCGCAAACTCAAGGAAAAAGGCGTGGAAGTCTGGTTCGAGAAAGAGAACATCTATACGCTGGATTCCAAAGGCGAGTTACTTATTACAATTATGAGCAGTTTGGCGCAGGAAGAAAGCCGCTCCATTTCAGAGAATGTGACTTGGGGTCAGCGCAAGCGAATGGCGGACGGCAAGGTCAGTCTTCCGTACAAACAATTCCTCGGCTACGAGAAAGGTGAGGACGGCCTACCGCAAATAGTTCATGCCGAAGCAAAAATTGTTCGCCTCATCTTTCGTCTCTACATGGAGGGCAAGACATTCTCGGCAATCGCCAAACATCTCGAACTTCACAACATTCCGTCACCTGCAGGTAAGAAAACGTGGCAAACGGCGGTGGTTCAATCAATCCTGACCAACGAGAAATATAAAGGCCATGCCCTACTGCAAAAGACTTTTTGTGCAGACTTCCTCACGAAGAAAATGGTCAAGAACGAAGGACAGGTTCAACAGTATTATGTGGAAAACAGCCATCCCGCCATTATCGAACCTGATGAGTTCGATGCTGTTCAGCTTGAAATAGAGCGACGTAAGAACCTCGGCAGACCCACAAGCAGCACGAGTATATTTGCATCCCGACTTATCTGTGGAGATTGTGGCGGTCGCTTCGGTAAGAAGGTCTGGGGAAGTTATAAGGGCGACAAGACCTACCGCAAAGAGGTCTGGCAGTGTAATGATAAATACAAACGGCTAGGCAACCCCGGAAAAGGATGCCAGACGCCACATATCACCGAGGAAGTGATCAAGGAAAGGTTTTTAGACGCATTCAATCAACTGATGCATAACCGCGATGGGCTGATTGAAGACTGCAGACTTGCTCAAAATGTCCTTTGTGACACCACGGCAATTGATACAGAGCTTACGGAATTGTTCCGTGAGATTGAGGTTGTTACCGAACTATCCAGAAAAGCAATTTATGAAAATGCCCGATCGGCAGTAGACCAAAAGGAATGGACGGAGCGTAACAACGCCTATCTCGAACGCCACCGTAAAGCTTCAGAGCAGGTCGACGAGTTGGAAGCGATCAGGCGAGAACGCCTTGGCAAGGGCAAAATCATCGAAGGCTTCATCAAAGACATTGAGAGCCGCCCGCTTGCCATCGCCGAGTTTGACGAAAAACTGTGGCTTGCTGTAATCGACCAAGTGACGGTCAACCAAGATGGCGCAATGACATTTAGATTCAAAAACGGCTCGGAAGTCACAGCTTAACATTCAACTATTTACGGCTCGCCAATCGGCGGGCTGTTTTTTTTGCCTTAACAGTATCTTTTAACGATTACAAGGTAAATCGTTAAAAGATGCACACCCCCAGAGGTCTAATCGTTAAAAATAAGCACTTGGCAGCCACAAGTTCGTGTCAAGTATCCTCCGAAAACGGCAACTCTAATACACCAACTATTGCTACAAGGCAAAAAGCACAAAGCCCGAAAGTGGCTTAAATCAAGCACTTTCGGGCAAACAAAAAACCACCTGCTGACAAAATTCCTTTTATCAATAGATGGTATTTGATTTGGTGCGAGAAACAGGACTTGAACCTGCACGACCTTTCGGCCACTGGAATCTGAATCCAGCGTCATACCGCATATTTAGGGTGATTCATCGTATTTGACCTCAGTTATGACCTCATTAAAATTGATTTTATAAAGGTTGTCCAAAATATCCCCGGTGTTAATCTGCAAGTATGCCTGGGTAGTTTGAATATCTCTGTGACCGTGGATCGCCTGCACGACCGCGAGGGGAACGCCGTTTTTGAGCATTTGCGTAATGCTGGTGTGCCTGCACTTATGCCCGGACCTATACTCGATTCCGGAATCTTTGATGCATTTGCTGACCCGGTAATTATATTGGTCTTTCGTAAGTGGTTTCCCGTCATCGGACAAGACAGTGAATCCCGATTTCGGTATGCTATCCAACACCGCCTGCAGTTCGGGCGTGATAGGCACAACGCGGTCCATTCTGTTCTTTGTATAATCTTTGATCTTGCCACTGCTCATCGCCTGTTTTACGTGTATCAATTTATTTTCAAAGTCTACGTTGCGCCATGAAAGCGCCAACAGTTCGCCGCGGCGCATTCCAGTAAGAAGCAGGAGCTTAACTATTACGGCGTATCTATGCTCAAACGTCAACAGCTTTTGCGCTTCGGACAACCGGAATATTTCAAATTCTTTTCGTACAGCTTTCGGCAGCTTAAGCTCATCGGCCACGTTCTCGGTGCAATACCGGTTTTTCACAGCATCTTTGAGAATTGCTTTTATAAGGAACGCGACTTTTCGCTGGCGTGATCCAGACATCGCCCCGACGGACCGCATCAGTTTTTCAATGTGCGCTGGCCGCAACTCGGTCAGCTTCACGCCGCCGATCTCGGGGATAATATTTTTTGTTATAATTAGTTCGTATTCGTAGAACGTGACATCTTCGATTTTTCCGCGTTTATAGATTTCAAGCCAGTTTTTCGCCCATTCGCCAAGCGTGCTCACGCGCTCAACCGGCTTCGGGTTCGTTTTCAGGTATGATTTATACGCGTTGCGCGCCTCAGTTGCAGAACGCCCGTAGAAAGACTTGCGCAGACGCGAACCATCGGCAGCATACCCGATAACAACCTGATACTCAAACCTGCCGTCCACACGCTTTTTCATTGACCCTTCGCCGTTCGCACGGCGTTTTGAATATTTTGCCATATGTCTGTCCTTTTCTAATAAACCTACTTGCCATTGCCACTTTCCTCATTCCATTTTAAGGCCAGAACCCTACTTTCTCATTTTTTCTATCTTGGACTGCATTTATTTACTAAGAAGGAAGAGGAACACACCTTAGGCCGATCCTTTTTTCCCCCGAGCGCAAGAACGGGAATATTCGTTGTTTGCAATTAGCCCGTCTGCATGAAGTGATAACAATTTGCATCCGTCCTCGTTTAATCTGTTAATTTTTGATATCAGTTTTCTTCTTTCCGGTTGCTTTTCAACTTGATTGTTTACGTTAAACACGGTTTCAATCTTAATGTTCAGAGCATCACATATCTTTATTACCGTTTCGACAGCCATGCCATCTAGACCGCGTTCCAAACCACTTTTGAGAGTGCTATAAGGAATCCCAACGTCTTGAGCGAATTTACGCACGCTGCCGTATTTCAAAAAAATTATATCGGATAAATATTTTGTGCGACTCATTATTTATTCCCCTAGTACCTCCGATTCATAAAAATAAATGCAATATATCATCCTCTCAATGAAAAGATATACGACAAACGGCTCGTTGTCAACATATTATTTACGATATATGGAAAACTAATACTATAGCTTAGAAATTTAAAGAAGTTCGTTACGGCGAACGACCTGCTCAAATTCACGCCGCACACGCTCCGGCATACGAACATCTCGATGCTAGATAAAATATCGTGAATTTACCAAAAATATAATACAAAAATGCGGCCTTAGAAGCAACCGCGTGTGCGAAGCAGTTGGCGAGTGTTGGAAAGGCCGCAGAATTGGCGACGTGTTCGATCGAGCAAATGATGCGGGACTGGGACCAGTTCAGGCGGTATCTTATACATATACGGGGCGTAGAAGGCGCTCAGGATGTGCAAGAGCGCGTATCGACAAGTACGACACAAAAGCCTTTTGCGAGTTTGAAGGTGCCCTAAAGGACCTTGTAAGCGTTATACGCGATGTTTACGGACTGCCAACCTTAACCATGGATATTGCGGAGAAACGCTTTAGATTATACGAACACAAGGTACATTCAGAATCGGAAGAGGCTCACTGTCGGCGTTGTATTTTTGCCGCCTACGCCGGAAGATAAGGAGCTTTTTGATGATTTATTAGATATCCTAAAACTCCATTTATTTATTGAAGCGGGTGAAAGCAAACTATTTTACCTTTTTCCCCAGCGTAAGGCCATGGTAATCCAAGAGATGCACAAAATCTTGAAAGGAAGAGGGAACAAGCAAATTTTCGGAATTAGGACATGGAACTGGTAGATGAATATATCTGCTTTTAAGACAACGAAAGTATACAATTGGCAAGTAAGACGATGACGATGGAGATGTGTTTAATACTGCAACATACCCAATGTCCCGAATTTTTGTTTATTTATCTGGGGGCATCATACCGTGTTATACCATAAGTGGGACAAGATACGAGCTATACTTTTATTGTCGAGGGTTACCTTACTTTAAGATTATGATAGAATTAGAATCATATAAAATTTAATCCGTAATTTCAAAACACACCATTCGCACTTCGTAATCATCTTCGGATTGAGTTTGTTCGCGGAGGTAGCTATGGTTATCAAGAATGAAGTGCTTAACTTGATATGGGGAAAGAGCGACCCTTTCAAACCCCTGATAGCACATCTTATTGATTCCGGTTGCGTATTGATTGCATTATTCGACCATGGATGTCTGGAACCGGCATGCGATTTTTTATCACACCAGCTAAGTCTGACAAACAATAAAACCAAACAGACCATCGCCTATATGGTTGCCTTACACGATATCGGGAAATGCCACCCTTCTTTCCAAGGGCAAGCTAAAGAAAGTAAAGCTTACGAATACCTGCAAAAATGCAATTTACTTATGTCATATAACAAACAAGTATGTTTTCGCCACGAAAAATATTCTGCGTTGGTACTCGAAAGGATCTTCAGAGAAAAAAACAGATCTACAAGAAAAACGAACAAATATGTAGCCAGTTTATTGGGCATGCATCATCAAGGTAAAACCGGCGAAGGATATGAAATATTTGGCAACATAAAAGAACGATGGTTTTCGTTCCAGGACGAATTGGAAGACGTTCTTTATTCGTTATATGAGCCTGAAAGAATTGACCTGCGGGAATGCTCTCATATCGATGCCATATGCATGATACTTATGGGCAGTGCAATCCTCTCTGATTGGATAGCATCCGGCCACTGGTTCAATGATATTTGTTGGGGAAATGATCCGGATATATACCAACAAAAAGCTTTGACAACCGCAAAAAAAGCTATCGAGGAATGCGGACTCGGAGGGACAAAATGCCTTCCAGTCCGAAATGGTTTTTCCGGTTTATGGACTTGCTTCTCAGAAAACTCATTACGTCCGGTTCAGAACTCCATACAATTCTGCTATGACGTTGATCAAACTGCTCCAATGCTTACAATCATTGAGGCACCAATGGGCGAAGGAAAAACGGAAGCGGGCGTATATGCCGCCGCCTGTATGGCTGATCGGAACAGCAAGCAAGGCTTTTATATTGCCCTTCCCAGCGCGGCAACCAGCAACCAGATGTTCGATCGCATTACCGAATTGCTTCGCAGCCATAAAATAAGCCCGGCACGTCTCCTCCATTCAATGGCCTGGGTATTGGATCAGTCATTTACAGATGAAAGCTTTAATACTGAGGATGCTGGCACGGCTAACACCTGGCTTCAGCCGTTGAAACGCGGGCTTTTATCGAATTATGCAGTCGGTACGGTAGATCAGGCAATGATGGCCGCCTTAAAAGCCAAATACGGTATTCTGAGGCTTTTGGGATTGTCAAATAAGGTTCTAATCATTGATGAGATCCATGCGTACGACGCATACATGTCCGAAATCATCGAACTGCTCCTGAAATGGTGTAAGGCCCTGAAAATCCCTGTAGTCCTTTTGTCAGCCACGTTGCCTTTTAAAAAGAGACAGAGCCTTATAGGGGCATATGAGGGAGAGGGCATAGAATCGCAGGCTTATCCTCTTATCACTACTGTCGATGAGAACGGTTCAGTAAAAGAACATGCTGTTCCGGGCTCATATATAAAACGGAAAATCCAAGTAGAAACCCTGCCATTGCTGGCGGATTGGACACGTATTGCAGTAAAGGCGTTGGAGAAAATAAAAGACAATGGATGCTTATGTATCATAGTTAACACGGTGGATGAAGCGCAGAAGCTATATATGTGTTTAAAAACCTTAGCCGACACAGATGTGCGATTAATGCTTTTTCACGCACGCTTCATCGCGACGGAACGAAATGCCATCGAACATGCGTGCCTGTCCATATTTGGTAAAGATAACGCTGTAAGGCCAAAAACCATTTTGGTCGCAACACAAGTCGTAGAACAAAGCCTCGATCTCGACTTTGACGAAATGTTTTCCTGTATTGCACCGATCGATCTGCTTCTGCAAAGAGCCGGGCGGCTCCATCGGCACGACGGCCGAATACGGCCCTCAACCATGAAGCATCCGAAGCTTACAGTAATCACACCTCTAAAAGACAGCGCATATGGACCAACCGAGTGCATCTATGCCCCATTGATCCTAAATAGGACTATGGACTGGCTCGGCCGAATCTCATGTATACGCATTCCAGAAGACATCCGGAAACTGATTGATGAAGTATATGAGCTAAACATGGCGGAATCATCCGAATTGGAAACCTGGTCGTCCTGGGTCTTTCAACAAGAGCTTGACCGGGGCGCCGCTATGGATTATATGTTGCCCGTCCCCAATAAACGTATATTCTCTTTGCAGGAAACGGGCTTGGGTACCGTTTTTGACGATGACGAGAGCGGCTCGAACTACCTGACCGCCAAAACCAGGCTGGGCGAACCGTCCGCACGCGTGGCCTTCCTCCCCGAGGATGTATTCAACGAAGTTGCCGGTAAGGATAACAAACCCGGAAAGGATACTGCCGCAAGGGTCATGGGTTACAGCGTATCTTTGAGATGCAATCAGATATGTACTATCCCTGCAGAAGGGTACAGTCCACCAGTAGAAGGGACGGGGCTGTTGAAGAACATGATCCTGTACCCTGTCAGGAATAACCGGTATGAAGTGAAGGACGACTCGATTGTTGGATACCGTCTGGATGCTGAACTGGGCGTGTTGATAGAAAAGAGGTAATGCTAATGGCCCATTTCGATGTGTTGACCGAACCGTGGATTCCCGTGGAACTCTACGATGGCAGTTCAGAAGAACTGGGATTGCTGGATATCCTGGAGAACGCCCACAACATCGCCCGGATCACAGACCCGTCTCCCCTGTTCGAGTACGGCATGCACCGGCTGCTGACTGTATTCATCATGGATGCGTTCCACCCGGAGGAACAAGACGACATCGAGGGCCTGCTCAATGCCGGCAGGTTCCCGATGAAACGTATCCGAGCTTACGTGGAGGAATGCCAGCGGAATGGACCCTGTTTCGATCTTTTCGACCCGGACCGTCCATTCCTGCAGTCGTCATACAAAGAAAAATGGGATGAAACAATCAAACCCGTATCGACAATGATACACAACGTACCTTTTGGCAATAACCACATTCACTTCACACACGTTTTTGAAGCGAAAAATGCGTTTTGCCCGGCAGTTTGCACCAAAGCCCTGTGCGCAGTAAACGTCTTCTGTACTGCAGGTTTGCAGGGTCCTTCTTCCATAAATGGTGCCCCGCCGGTCTACGTACTTGTACAGGGAGATAATCTGTTCGAAACCATATGTCTCAACTGTATACCTGTTCATTCAGCAAAGACGTCCTCATACGACGACCCGCCTGTCCTTTGGAAGCGGCCTCCTGTCGTCGAGCCAGGCAAGAAAGTCGCAAAAACATCGCTTCTTCAGGGCATGTTCTTTCCGGCCCGGCGCATTCACCTTATACCGAACGAACAGGGGGGCTTTTGTACCCAAACCGGCGTGGAAAGCGATGTTCTGGTAATGGAGATGAATTTCCAAAAAGGCCTTGATTTCGTAGGATATGCATCTTGGCGGGACCCGCATGTGCCTTACGCCATTACCGAAAAAGGTCGTTCATCGCTCAAACCTAAGCTTGGGAAAGAGACCTGGCGCAGTATCGGAGTCATATATTCCGATAAAGAGGACAGCCCCGACGCCGTACGGCAGTTCATCGATTTATTCCCTGAAAAAAAATCCGTACCTATCGTAAGCTACTACATTGTCGCAAACAAGGCACAGTACGAATCCTGGATGCGGGATGAATTGGCGCTGGATATGCGTATTGCCCGCGATGCGGACAAGCTCTCCATCCTGAAAGACTGCCTCAAGCTTACAGAGGATACGGCAAACGTTTTGCGTTTTCAGCTCAAACGCGTTTTATCGAGCGAGAAAGCCCACCCGCAGAAACACTTGATCGAGCAAGCTGTCGGACAATTCTATGCAAGTTGCAGGAAGCACTTCTTGTCCTCTTTATGCGATGAACTCTCGGACGCCGACATCTACCTTCCCGGTATTGCCGACGGTATCGTCCAACGCTGGAAGGATGCTCTTAGAAGCTTCTCTTTCAGCGAATTCAATAACTGTGCAGACAGGCTGGGCATGAGCGGAAGGTATCTTCTGAGCAGGGCGGCAGCCTTGAAAAGCTTACACGGCAGGTTTAAAAAATCATTGGGAGGAGGAGGGGAAATTTGAACGAGTCGACCAGGGAACAGTATTTCATCAAACGGCTGGAAGCCCTGCCAAGCGGCGAACGTGCCGAGTTGAAACGGGCCTGCGGACAGCATCTGAACGAGTCGGACGCAAAGGCGTTTGGCATTTTCTACAAAGTATTGCCGCAGGGCGTGCCTCCATGGCAGGAAGACAGGTGGTTCTGCACTGCTTGCCTGAGTTGCCTTTGGCGGCCCTCAGATGAAGAGGGCAAGCCCATGGAAGAATGCCTTGCCGTCCTCAAAGAAAAGGGTTCCCAAAGCTTTGAGAACAGAATCGTCGCTATGCTCGACGGCGAATGGACCGCAGACGGTCGGCTAGGGCTGAAGCTCTTCCGCATGGCGAAGCTCATCAGGCAAAAGGGGATGAAAGTCAATACGGCCGCGTTGCTGGCAGACCTTTGCAACTGGGATAGGGTAAGCAGGAAGGTTCAGAAAAGATGGGCCAGGGCCATATGTAAAGCGCCCGAAACCGAAACCCAAAACGACAAGCCACAGAAGGAGGAATGAAAATGTTGATTGAGATCCATATGCTCAAGAATTACCCCCCGACCAACCTAAACCGGGATGATACGGGAAGCCCCAAAAGCTGCTACTTCGGCGGCGTGCAGCGTGGACGCATTTCCAGCCAGTGCCTGAAGCGAAGCTGGCGTATTTCCCCCGTTCTCCAGGACGTTGTCGGAGAAGATTGCTTTGGTATCAGGACACGCAAGCTCCCCGATCTTGTTGCCAGAGAACTTAAAAATATGGGCGTTGACCAGGATTTCATTGAAGCCGCAAAAAGAAAGATATCCGGATTTGGAAACAAAGACGGAAAAGAGAACAAGGAAGGCAACTATACCGCACAGATAGCGTTTTATGCCCCCGAAGATATCCAGGCTGTTACGAACCGCGTCTACAAAGAAATCAATAACGCTCAGGATTTAAAATCGTTCAAAGAAATGAAAGTGCGGGAGTGGCAGAAAAAAATGGACGATGTTTCCGTACGCCCCATCACACTGGATATAGCCCTGTTCGGGCGTATGGTCACTTCGGACTTGTTTGAGGACGTAGAGGCAGCCATGCAGGTCGCGCACGCGATCTCCACCCACCGGGTCGCCATGGAATCAGACTTTTTTACTGCTGTGGATGAAATGATCGACGGGGAAAGCATTGAGGAACGGGGGGCCGGTATGGCGGGCGACACGGACTTTAATTCCTGTTGTTATTACATCTACGCCGCCATCGACACAGACCAACTGAAAGACAACCTGAAATATACGCCCAATGCCGAACCGGTGGTGAAAAAAGCTATCCCTGCATTGGTTGAGGCGATGGCGTATTCCAACCCCTCGGGCAAGCAAAACGCGTTTGCACAGAACATCCGCCCCGATGCGGTGCTGGTCGAGTGTAAAACCAAAAAGATCGGAACCAGCTACGCCAACGCATACGTCAAGCCTGTCTCGCCCAGCGCTACGAAAGACCTGGTCGAATCCAGCATTGCCCGGCTGGCCGAAGAAGTGAGCGTTTTTGAAAAAGACTTCGCATTGCCCGTCGATACGAGGCTCTGGTTCTGCTGCAGCAAATACGGGATCGAATTAAAAAACGTCAGTTATACAAAATGCGATACTTTCAACGAATTAAGCGCGAACATCGCCGAAGTGCTTGAAAGCGAAAACTAAAGGAGGGATCATCTTGGAGCAAAATAATCCCATACTGATCCTCCGTTTCGAGGGGCCCCTGCAGTCCTGGGGAGAGCGGTCCCGCTGGGATCAGCGAGACACTGCCTTCATGCCCACGAAGTCCGGCGTGGTTGGCCTGATCGCCTGTGCGATGGGATTGCCGAGGGGAGACGCGAAGATCGCAGCTTTGTCCGATTCAATCGCTATGGCTGTAAGGGCTGACCGGCCGGGCATGCTCATGACAGATTATCACACTGTTACCGGAATGATCCGGACTGCGGAGGGAAAAAAACGGGGAAAAGTCGGAGAACCCAGCACCATACAATCCTGGAGGCAATATTTGCAGGACGCAAGCTTCCTGGTAGCTGTCGCGGCGGACGAAGCCACGCTCTTTCGGTGTACCGATGCCCTGGCAGACCCGGTTTGGCCGGTCTGGCTCGGCAGGAAATGCTGTGTTCCCAGCCGCCCGGTATCGGAGGGTATCACGAAAGAATATGCCTCGCTCGAAGACGTCATGCAGCGCTATCCGCTGCCTGCTCGACACTCAGCCGCCGCAGTCATGTTTGAAATCGACAGCCCTAAAAACGGCTATCTAAAACAGGATGTATTGACCAACGCACTCGGACACATTTATAAACATCGCCGGGTAGAATTGCGGGCGAAAGCAAAGGAGTGAAACCATGTATTTATCCAAAATAACGATCGACAGGACCAACCCGGGGGCAAGGCAATCGCTTCGGGACTGTCAGGATATGCACCGGACAATCATGCGGGCGTTCCCTGTTAAAAAATCGGAAACCTCGCGGCAGGACATGAACGTATTGTTCCGGTTGTATGAAAGCGATCGGGTAATCAGACTCTATGTACTCTCGGCCGTCCTGCCCGTTTGGGATAATATTTGCCCGTTCGGCTTCAATTCGGAAGGGTGCAAAGATATCTCCCGTCTGCCTGACGCCTTCGAGCCCGGCCGGAACTTTGCTTTCGACATCCTCCTTCAGCCAAGTAAAAAAGTGTCCAGAACCGGCGGGAACAGTCGCAGGATAACGCTTAAAACCCAGGACGAGCGCAGTGACTGGCTGAAGCGAAAGGCAGAGATGAACGGCTTTAAAACAGTCTGGTTCCGGGAGGAAGGCCAAAGAAAATACTTTGGAAAACATGCGGGGGACAAAGGCAGCTCCCTGTATCTGCCTGCGATCAGATACAGGGGTGTTTTGTCTATAACGGACAAGGATCGTTTTGAAAATGCTTTCAGAAAAGGCATTGGACCGGGGAAAGCCTATGGACTCGGCATGCTGATGCTGAAAAATGCACAGTGAAAAGAGGCGATACGGTTGCTTAAAGATCTGCACGAGCTTCCGAAGCTGCGAGACAGCATGACTTACCTATATATTGAACATGCCATCATCGAACAGGATGATCTGTCCATAGTCATCATTAGGGAAGACGGCAAAATTCCCGTTCCTGTCGCTTCGCTTACTGTATTGTTTATTGGACCGGGTACCCGCATCACTCATGCAGCCATAAAAGCTATTTGCGATAACGGCTGTATGGCCGTCTGGTGCGGCGAACATGCCGCACGCTTCTATGCTTTCGGAATGGGAGAGACAAGAAGCGCTGTCAATCTGCTCAAACAAGCGGAATTATGTATGGATGAAGCCAAACATATTGTTGTGGTACGGCGGATGTATCGACGCCGTTTTCCCTCTATGCCCACTGAAAATCTGACACTAAAACAGATACGGGGCATGGAGGGGATACGAGTGCGGCAAGCATACGCCCACGCCAGCAAACTGCACGGCGTTCCGTGGAAACGACGGGATTATAAGAATACGGATTGGAACGCTTCCGACACGATCAATAAGGCGTTATCTCTAGCAAGTTCCTACCTATACGGCGTATGCCACGCCGCAATCGTAACCCTCGGTTATTCCCCCGGGCTCGGCTTTATCCATACCGGGAAAATGCTTTCTTTCGTATATGATATAGCAGATTTATATAAAGCAGAAACCACCATTCCCGCAGCGTTTGAAGCGGTTTCTCAAAAAGGCCCGGATTCTGATTTGGACCATAGGGTCCGGCTTTTATGCCGGAGGCAGTTTAAAAACCACGATATTCTTAAGCGCATACCATTGGACATCGATTGGATATTCCAATCTGAAAAGGATGATGAGGATATCAACGCGCCTAAGCCGGGAGCTATTTGGGATGAAAACGATACGTTGGCAGGGGGGCATAACTATTACCGCGATATGGAGCAAGAAGAATGACCGTCATAGTAATGGAAAATGCTCCTGTCTCACTCAGGGGTGAATTGACGCGTTGGCTTTTAGAAACCAAAGCGGGCGTTTTTGTTGGGAATATCAGCGCAATGGTGAGGGACCGGCTTTGGGACAAAATATGTGAAAAGCATTGCGACGGAGGCGCTTTGCTTATTCATAGTGCATCCAACGAACAGGGATTCAAAATCCTGCTGCACGGAAACCCGAAAAGGACGGTCGTCGACATAGAAGGCTTGCAGTTGATAAGAATTCAGTAATTATCTGGGTTTATCCTAGTGTCTGCCCCACGCACGTGGGGGTGAACCGCAGCAGCAGCAAACCGACAAGCAGCAGCAGCAGTCTGCCCCACGCACGTGGGGGTGAACCGTCCACGGGCTACAACTGCATCGTCGCATACGGGGTCTGCCCCACGCACGTGGGGGTGAACCGGGAGGTATCTTAAAAATGGACGTACTGACCTAGTCTGCCCCACGCACGTGGGGGTGAACCGTATATATCACCCTGTGTGATTTGTCAAGCCTATGTCTGCCCCACGCACGTGGGGGTGAACCGCCGATGCGATGGTTTTCCCAAAGAGAACTACCGTCTGCCCCACGCACGTGGGGGTGAACCGCCCGTCCGCGTCGTTTCCCTGCCCGACCGGATGTCTGCCCCACGCACGTGGGGGTGAACCGACAATTTCTCCCCGTGAATATCCTCGAATAATGTCTGCCCCACGCACGTGGGGGTGAACCGGAGAGTGTGATACCATGGGCATACCAAGAGGGGCGTCTGCCCCACGCACGTGGGGGTGAACCGCTGGTCCATGAGCCATAGAGTAACGCGTCGCGCGTCTGCCCCACGCACGTGGGGGTGAACCGCACAGAGCCGCTATGACGATGCCCGCGACGAAGTCTGCCCCACGCACGTGGGGGTGAACCGCGATCCTGATTAAGCCGAGCCCGGCGGCTAAACGTCTGCCCCACGCACGTGGGGGTGAACCGTACACCTTCGCACCGCTCGGGAACTGCCAAAAGTCTGCCCCACGCACGTGGGGGTGAACCGGATTCGAGAGTTTCCAGGAGAAAGTCGATGAAGTCTGCCCCACGCACGTGGGGGTGAACCGACGGCTCTATGCAGCTTTACGACGATAAGGGCGTCTGCCCCACGCACGTGGGGGTGAACCGCATTATCAAAACGGCAGTTCTTGATCGTCCATCGTCTGCCCCACGCACGTGGGGGTGAACCGTTTAGGTAATATCAATAAACTGCTATGGTCGGGTCTGCCCCACGCACGTGGGGGTGAACCGCGTATGGATGCGCTTTACAAGGTTCCCGTAAAGTCTGCCCCACGCACGTGGGGGTGAACCGTATTACTGTTACAAAAATTTACGGCATTATGTGGTCTGCCCCACGCACGTGGGGGTGAACCGTATAACGCGACCGACAAGCGGATGAAAAATGCGTCTGCCCCACGCACGTGGGGGTGAACCGGGCAAACACGGTTCATTTCTACAGAAACGATTTTTCTGGTCAAGGATGAAGGAAGTGGCCGCGATGCTTCAGGCTAGACATGCGCAAGAGGATCAGAGGGCGGCCAAAGAGAAGGCAGCGGCAGTAGCAGCCAAATTCCGGGAGATGAAGGTGAAAGAGGCCGCAAAAAAGGCCGAGGACAGCATCCCGGAAGCCCTGACATATATGGATTTCCACTACGCCACTGGTCGAAGCTGCGCAGTAGCAACGTTAATAGAACGCCTTAAGTAGTGGGCCGGTTCAGCTATCAGCTAGCTGCCGGCCACCAAGCGGCAATCCATAATTTCGAAATTTTCTTGACGGTATAAATTGCACGCAATATTTAACCGGAACGTAGGGAACAAAGGAAAAAGCTGTTGGCCATATTGCAGGATACGGTTATCAATTATAGAGTTTTGACCTCAATTTTGACCTCAACGCACCGCTGTTTATGAGGTCTAGCCGCTCCTTTTGGGATATTGGCCAACGCTTTACGTAGTATCAAAAAAGCCCGTAACCACGGGCTTTTCCTTTGGTGCGAGAAACAGGACTTGAACCTGCACGACCTTTCGGCCACTGGAACCTGAATCCAGCGCGTCTGCCAATTCCGCCATTCTCGCATGTGGTGGAGGGGGGTGGATTCGAACCACCGAAGTCGAAGACGGCAGATTTACAGTCTGCTCCCTTTGGCCGCTCGGGAACCCCTCCCGGTATTCGTCTGGAGCTGGTGATGGGACTCGAACCCGCAACCTGCTGATTACAAATCAGCTGCTCTGCCAATTGAGCTACACCAGCAAAGGGCGCGTGTGGTGCCTCAGAGTGGAATCGAACCACCGACACAGGGATTTTCAGTCCCTTGCTCTACCAACTGAGCTACCGAGGCATGATGGCGACCCGGAAGGGACTCGAACCCTCGACCTCCAGCGTGACAGGCTGGCGTTCTAACCATCTGAACTACCGGGCCATACCAGGCGACCTGGCGTGGTGGGCCTTCAGGGACTCGAACCCTCGACCTCCAGCGTGACAGGCTGGCGTTCTAACCATCTGAACTACCGGGCCATACCAGGCGACCTGGCGTGGTGGGCCTTCAGGGACTCGAACCCCGGACCGACCGGTTATGAGCCGGTTGCTCTAACCAACTGAGCTAAAGGCCCACAAAAATAAAAGGTGGTGACCCCTAGGGGACTCGAACCCCTGTTACCGCCGTGAAAGGGCGGTGTCTTAACCGCTTGACCAAGGGGCCATGATCTTTGGTCGGGGTGGAGGGATTTGAACCCCCGGCCCCATGCTCCCAAAGCACGTGCGCTTCCGGACTGCGCCACACCCCGTCGCATAGCTCACGCTGTCCACGGCATTTCAGCGACGTATATTAATATACAGTAAAAGAATGCGCTTGTCAACTCGGTTTTTGGTGTCAAAACAGGCTGCCAAAAGATGTCGTAACGCGCATGATAACGGCGGAAAACGCCCTTTTCGAAAACCTCGCGGACGCGGTCCCGCGAGCATGACGACGTCACTGCCCGCTTGCCTTGAATCCGGCTCAACGATATAATGTGATACAGATACGGAATCCGGGATAAGCGCCCCTTTGCTCCGGTCCGGACCGGCGGCAGGCGCGCCGGGGCTGAAGCGGCGGCGGATTCCTTTAGGAAGGAGGCTATGCAGCAGTTGAACCCGACCATCGAGAAGCGGGCCGGCCTTGCGGAAGTGACCGCGGCGATGCGCCGCGTAAGTGCGCTCACGGAGAAGGCGCGGCCGCGCTATCATATAGAGACCTTCGGCTGCCAGATGAACGTGCACGATTCCGAAAAGCTCGCGGGGATGCTCGAGCAGATGGGGTATATAGGGGCCAAGCGCGCCGGGGAAGCCGACCTCATCCTGATGAACACCTGCTGCGTGCGCGAGCACGCCGAAAGCAGGGCGTTCGGGCACCTGGGCGCGTTTGCAGATAACAAGAGGGAGAACCCGAACCTCGTCGTCGCGGTGTGCGGGTGCATGATGCAGCAAAAGGACGTCGCGCTGCGCGTGAAACAGCGCTTCCCGTTCGTCGACATCATCTTCGGCACGCACAACCTGCACCTTTTCCCGCTGATGCTCCTTCGCGTGCTGGAAAAAAGGGTGCGCGTGTTCGAGGTGCATGGCGAGGCGGGCGGCATCGTCGAGGGCCTGCCGGTGTGCCGGAGAAAGGGCGCGCAGGCCTTCGTGACCATTATGCAGGGCTGCACGAATTTCTGTACCTATTGCATTGTTCCCCATGTGCGCGGGCCGGAGCGGAGCCGAGATGCAGAAAACATCCTATCGGAGGCGCGCGGCCTCGCCGAAAGCGGCGTGAAGGAGATCACGCTCCTCGGGCAGAACGTCAACGCCTACGGGAAAGACCTGGCGCACGGCCCCGGCTTCGCGGACCTGCTCTGGGGCGTCGCGAAGATAGACGGCATCGAACGCATCCGCTTCATGACCTCGCACCCGAAGGACGTGTCGGATGCGCTCATCGAAGCGATGGCCGGTTGCGAGAAGGTGTGCAGGCACATCCACCTGCCGGTGCAGTCGGGGAGCACGGCGATACTTCGGGCGATGAACCGGAAATATTCGAAAGAAGACTATCTCGCGCTCGCGGGGCGCATGAAGGACGCGGTCCCGGGGCTGGAGATCACGACCGACATCATCGTCGGGTTCCCGGGCGAAACCAGGGAGGACTTTGACGAGACGCTGGACCTCGTGCGACGCGTCGGGTTTTCGGCCGCGTTCACCTTCATGTACTCGCCGCGAAAGGGGACTCCCGCGGCGAAGCTTGCGGACCAGGTTGATAAGGTTGTGAAGAAAGAGCGCCTTTTAGAGCTCAACGCGCTGGTGGCCGGCATGACCGCGAGGGAGAACGAAGCGTACGTCGGCCGCACGGAGCGGGTGCTGGTCGAGGGCGTGCGGGAAAGCGGCGGGGAAAGGCTATACTACAGCCGGACGCACGCCTCAAAAACGCTATGTTTCACGGGCGACGCCGCGCCGGGCGACATCGCTTTGGTGACCATCACGCACACGCGGGAATTATCGCTCCACGGCAAACAGGCCGGGGCGTAATCCGATCGTAAAGGGGTAGGTATGTTGGGCGGGCTCACACCCATGATGCAGCAATACATGGCGCTCAAGGAAAAGCATGCGGACTGCATCCTTTTCTTCCGTCTGGGCGATTTCTACGAGATGTTCTTCGAGGACGCGAAGACGGCCTCGCGCGAACTCGACCTCGTGCTGACCGGGCGCGACTGCGGCCTCGATGAACGCGCGCCGATGTGCGGCGTGCCCTTCCACTCGGCGCAGGGCTACATCAACCAGCTCATCGAAAAGGGGTACAAGGTCGCCATCTGCGAACAGCTCACCGACCCGGCCGAGTCCAAGGGGCTCGTGGAGCGCGGCGTGACGCGCATCGTCACGCCCGGGACCGTCGTGGACGCCTCGATGCTGAGTGACGGCGAGAACAACTTCCTCGTCTCGCTCGTGCTGGAAGGCGGGCGCGCGGGCATCGCCTGCGTCGACGTTTCCACCGGCCTGTTCGAGGTCGGGGAAACGGACGCCGGGGAGTCGGGCGAGGCCTTGCTCGACGAGCTGGCGCGTTACGACCCCGCCGAGGTCATCGTGGACCCCAACACGATGCTGCGTTTCCAGGAACTGAACGCGCTGTTGGGCACGCACTATCTGTTGAGCCCCATGGACGCGCATGTCTACGCGCCCGACCGGGCCGCCGAGATCCTCTGCGACCATTTCGGGGTGGCGTCCCTGGACGGCTTCGGCTGCGCGCACATGCAGCTGGGCGTCGGCGCGGCGGCGGGGCTCATCGCCTACCTTGGGCAGACGCAGAAAAACGCCCTGCCGCACATCAACCGCATCCGGGTCATCAACCGGAACCGCACGCTCCTGATCGACGAGACGGCGCGGCGGAACATGGAACTCACCAGGTCCCTGCGCGACGGAACCAAAAAAGGCACGTTGCTGGAATTGCTGGACAAAACGCTGACCGCGATGGGCGCAAGGCTCCTTAGGCGCTGGATCGATGAGCCCCTTCAGGACGTGCGGGAAATCGGCGCGCGCCTCGACGCTGTGGAGGAGCTGATGCGCGGCGTCGCGCTCGCCCAGGGACTTAAAGAGGCCCTCGGCGGCATCTACGACATCGAACGCCTTATAACGCGCGTGGCCTACGCGTCTGTCAACGCGCGCGACCTGCTGGCCCTCGCCCAGTCGGTGAAGGCACTCCCCACCGTGGCGGACGCGCTCAAAGACGCTTCGTCGGACCTGCTGCAAACGCTCTTAAAAGACCTCGACACGCTGGAGGACGTCGCCGGGCTGATCGAGAGAGCGGTCGATCCCGACGCCCCGGCCGGCGTGCGCGACGGGGGGATCATCCGCGCGGGGTACGACGCGCAGATCGACGCCCTGCGCAACGCCGCAGCGGGCGGGAAGAAATGGATCAGCGAGCTCGAGGCCGAGGAGCGGGAGGCGACGGGCATCAAAAACCTTCGGGTCGGCTTCAACAAGGTGTTCGGCTATTACATCGAAGTGACCAAATCGTATTACGACAAGGTGCCCTACCGGTACGTGCGCAAGCAGACCCTGGCAAATTCGGAACGCTATATCACACAGGAACTCAAGGAAATGGAAGAGACGGTGCTCGGCGCGGAGGACAAGCTGGTGCGGCTCGAGTACCGGGTTTTCTGCGACCTGCGCGAGCACGTCGAGGGGCAGACACGGCGGATACAGCGCGCCGCGCAGGTGGTCGCGCAGCTCGATACGCTTTTATCCCTGTCCGCCTGCGCGCTCGAACACGGCTACGTGCGCCCCGAACTCGACGAGAGCCTAGAGATCCGCATCGAGCAGGGGCGGCATCCGGTGGTGGAGCGGGTGCTCAAACGGGGGATGTTCGTGCCCAACGACGTCGTGCTGGACACGATGGACAACCGCATGCTCATCATCACCGGCCCCAACATGTCCGGCAAGAGCACGTACATGCGCCAGACCGCGCTGATCGTCATCATGGCGCACATCGGCTCGTTCGTGCCCGCGAAATCGGCGCGCATCGGGCGCGTGGACCGTGTTTTCACGCGCATCGGCGCCACCGACGACCTGGCTTCCGGCCAGAGCACGTTCATGGTGGAGATGACGGAGGTCGCCGCGATCCTCAACAACGCTACCGTGCGCAGCCTGATCGTGCTCGACGAGATCGGGCGCGGGACCAGCACGTTCGACGGACTGAGCATCGCGTGGGCCGTGCTCGAACACATCTGCGACCCCGAAAAACTGGGCGCGCGCACGCTGTTTTCCACCCATTACCACGAACTGACCGAGCTGGAGAACACGCTTGCCGGGGTCAAGAACTACCGCGTCGCGGTCAAGGAGGTCGGGGACGAGGTCGTGTTTTTAAGGCGCATCACGCGCGGCGGGTCGGACAAGAGCTTCGGCATCCACGTCGCCGCCATCTCGGGCATCCCGCAGGAAGTGACGCAGCGCGCCAAGGAGATACTTTTCCACCTCGAGCAGGTGGACATGCGGCAATCGTCGCTGATGGACGATTCGAAGCAGCCGGAGGGCGAAGGGTTCGAGCAGGTCTCGCTGCTCGGGACGCCCGCGGAAGTGGCGCGCGAGATCAGGGAACTCGACCTTGAGGTGACGACGCCTATCGAGGCGCTCAACATCCTGCACGGATACCAGCAGCGCCTGAATGAAACGTAAAGGGAGCAACGTATGCCGATACGGATACTGGACCCGGCGGTCGTTTCGAGGATCGCCGCGGGGGAAGTGGTGGAAAGGCCCGCTTCCATCGTGAAGGAGCTTGTGGAGAACGCTGTCGACGCGGGGGCGACGGCGGTCACCGTCGACCTTGTTGACGGCGGCCTGAGGCGCATCCGCGTCACCGATAACGGCGAAGGGATGGACTTCGACGACGCCGCGCGCGCGTTTTTGCGCCACGCAACCAGCAAGATCGCCTCGGCCGAGGACATCGAGAGCATCACGACGCTGGGGTTTCGCGGGGAGGCGCTGTATTCCATCGCGGCGGTGGCGGCGGTCGAGCTCACGACACGGCAGCAGGACGCGGAAAGCGGGACGCTGGTGCGAATGGAGGGCACTACGCTAAAAGACCATCGTATCGCCGGGTCGCCGCCGGGCACCACGGTGGTGGTCAGCAACCTGTTCGAGAATACGCCCGCGCGGCTCAAGTTCATGAAAAAGCCGGGGATCGAGGCTGCCTACGCCGCCGACATCGTCATAAGGGAGATGCTATCGCACCCCGCAATCGCTTTCAGGTTCGTGAGCAACGGCCGCACGCTGTACCAGACGACGGGGGACGGGTCCCTGCAAAACGCGCTCTTGTGCATCTACGGAAAAGAACTGCTCGGCGAAATGCTGGAAGTGGAAGCAAACAGCGGAGGCATCGCGGTTTCCGGGATCGTAGGCGGCCCGCGCGCCGCCCGCCCGAACCGCACCCGGCAGTCCTTCTTCGTCAACGGCCGCTATGTCCGTTCCTACAAGCTTTCCCGCGCCGTACAGCAGGCGTACGGCACGAGGCTGATGCGGCACCGCTACCCCCTCTGCGCGCTGAACATCGCCCTTGATCCGGCGATGGCTGACGTGAACATCTCGCCGGGCAAGCTGGAGGTGCGTTTTAGCGACGAGGCGCGGCTTATCGCCTCCGTTACGGATGCGGTCCGGGATACCCTCGAACGCGCCGGGACGGGTTTTTCGGCCCAGGCTGCGCCGGAAGAAGACGCTTCGGCGGAAAAAGGGCACGGGGGACAGGACATAAAAGAGGCAAACAGCCTGCCGTTCGGATTCGAAGGCAGACCGCCGCGCGGGCTGAACCTGCGTGAGGACGCTGGCCGCGGAGCGGGGGAAAGCCGCATGGAAGCCGAAGGGACGCACGCCGTTAAGACGGAGCAGGAAGGCCTGCGGAGCGGGGAAACGGCGCCCGGCACCAAGCTCCCTCCTTACCGTCTCGCGGGGCGGCTGTTCGACACATACCTGGTGGTCGAGATGGGGGAAACGGTCTACATCGTGGACCAGCACGCCGCGCACGAGCGCATACTTTTCGACAAATACTGCGATCTTATTAAGAAGGGGAGCATTCCTTCGCAGCAGCTCCTTGTGCCCGAGGTCGTGACGCTCACGCCGCAGGAGTTTGCGCAGATAGAGCCGGCGCTTCATGACCTTGTCTCGCTGGGCTTTGCGATCGACCTGTTCGGAGGCCATGACGTGCGCGTGAGCGCCCTGCCCTTCATCCTCGGGAACGCGCGCATGGAGGATTTTTTAAAGGAACTATCCCACGCGGGCGTCCTCAGCGATCCGGCGGAGTTGAAGCGGGAGAAGATCGCGAAGCTCGCCTGCCGGAGCGCGATCAAGGCCGGGGACGTGCCGTCTGAAGAGGAACTCGACGCGCTGTTCGGCCTGGTGATCCAAAAAGGCAGCGCGATCACCTGCCCGCACGGCCGGCCGGTGATGATCGAGATGACGAAAAAATCGCTGGAGAAGACCTTCGGGAGGATCGTGGTGTGACGGAGCAGGAGACGAGGTTCATCGAAGCAAAAGGGCCGTTTGTCGTGTTGACCGGGCCGACCGCCTCGGGCAAGACCGAGCTTTCGCTCCGTATTGCAGACGGGATCGGGGCAGAGATCGTTTCCGCCGACGCGATACAGGTTTACCGCCGGCTGGACATAGGCTCCGCCAAACCGACGATGGAAGAGCGGCAGGCCGTGAGGCACCACATGATAGACGTCGCCGACCCGGACGAGGACTACAGCGTCGCGCGCTACCAGGCGGAGGCGCGGGAATGCATTAAGGAAATCCTCCGCCGCGAAAAGACGCCCCTCGTCGTGGGGGGGACGGGGCTGTACGTGCACGCGCTCACCTACGACGTAGATTTCACGCGCGTTCGGGGCAACGAGGCGTACCGGCGCGAACTCCATCGGCTGGCCGAAACGAAGGGGAGCGCGCATCTGCACGGGATGCTCCGAAAAAGGGACGCCGCGCGCGCCGCCGCCATCCACGAAAACGATACGAAACGCATAATACGCGCGCTGGAAATCATCGAAACGGGCGGAGGGAGGCCCTACGATTTCAGGAAGCCGCTAACCGGGGTGGACGTGTTGATGCTCGGGCTCACGATGGACAGGGCGACGCTGTATGCGCGCATCGACAGGCGCGTGGACGCAATGATGGAAGCCGGCCATGTCGCGGAGGTGGAAGGCCTCCTCAAAGACGGGTATTCGCCGGACCTGACGTCTCTACAGGGGCTCGGCTACAAGGAGGTGGCCGACTGCCTTCGGGGAATTATTTCGCTCGAAGAAGCGGCCGCGCGCATTAAGCGGGGGACGCGGCGGTTCGCCAAGCGGCAGATGACGTGGTTTAAACGGGAAGGGCGCATGCGCTGGTTAGATGTTGCGGCATACGGTTCTTTGGAGGAAGCGGCGCAAAGTATAATGGACTGTATCGTTAAATGGCGGTCCGGCGCCGGAAGGGGTGGAGGATGATGCAGAAATCGCTTATTATACAGGACGCTTTTTTGAACAGGGTCCGGAAAGAGGGAATAACGGTATGCCTGAACATGCTCGACGGCACGAAGATGCGCGGGCTCGTGAAGGGGTTCGACAGCTTCGTGCTCATGTTCGAGGACGCGAAGGCGCAGCAGGTGATGGTCTACAAGCACGCGGTCGCCAGCATCATGCCCGACAGGGGCGTGGATTTTGCGGACGCGGAAAAATAGGCCGCTGCGCAGAAGAGACACGCCGACGGGGAAGGTGAGATGGCGCTTTTGAACCGGTTGGACATATCGCCCGAAACCGCGGAATTCGTCGAAAAAACCGAAAAGAGGCTCACGGAGAGGTTCGCGTCCGTCGACCGGACCGCGAACGAGAACCAGCGCAAGGTGCTCGAGGCGTTCCACGCCTGCAGGGTGTCCGCGCGCCATTTTGCCGCCACGACGGGCTACGGCTATTCCGACGACGGCCGGGATACGCTGGACAGGCTCTTCGCGCGCGTATTCGGCTGCGAGGACGCGCTGGTGCGCGCCCAGTTCGCCTCGGGCACCCATGCGCTCGCCGCCTGCCTGTTCGCGCTGCTTAGGCCGGGGGACACGCTGCTTTCGGGCACGGGGAGGCCGTACGACACGCTGATTAAAGCGATCGGATGGGACGAGCCCTGCGAAGGGTCGCTGAGGGAAGCGGGCGTCGGGTACAAAGAGACGCCCCTCAAGCCGGACGGGAGCCTGGACATCGCGGGCATAGTGGACGCCCTTACGTGCGACGTGCGCGTGGTTTTTTTGCAGCGCTCGCGCGGGTACGCGTGGCGGCCGTCGTTCCCGATCGCCCGGCTGAAGGAGGCGATAGCGGCGGTCAAACAGAAGCGCCCGGACGCGATCGTGATGGTGGACAACTGCTACGGGGAATTCGTGGAAACAGAGGAGCCGACGCAGGCGGGGGCGGACGTCGCCGTCGGGTCGCTCATCAAGAACGCGGGCGGGGGACTGGCGCCCACGGGCGGGTACGTCGCGGGCACCAGCGCCAGCGTTACGCGCGTCGCCGCGCGCCTGACGTCGCCCGGCGCGGGCCGCGAAGTGGGCTGCAACCCCGCCGGGTACCTGCCTTATTACCAGGGCCTGTTCCTGGCGCCGCATGTGGTCGCCCAGAGCCTCAAGACGGCCGTGCTCTTCGCGGCCGTGTTCGAAAGGCTGGGGTACGATACGCTTCCCGGGAGCCTCGATGCGCGCACCGACATCATCCAGGCGGTGCGGCTGGGAGACGAGGGCGCCCTTAGGGCGTTCTGCCGCGCGATACAGCTGTCCGCGCCGGTAGACGCGCACGCATCGCCCGAGCCCTGGGAGATGCCAGGGTACGCCGACCCGGTCATCATGGCGGCCGGGACGTTCGTGCAGGGCGCGTCCATCGAGCTCAGCGCAGACGCGCCGATGCGGCCTCCGTACATCGCCTATTTCCAGGGCGGGCTGACCTACGAGCACGGCAGGATCGGCGTGATGGCGGCCGTGGAAAGCGTGAAGTCTTCCGGCGATACCCGTCGGCTGACGCCGGGTTTACCGTAGAATTGAAAATGCCGCCGATTTGGCGGCATTTTTTTCGCTATAAAGCGTCAGCCGATCGAGCGGATGACGGCCGTCACCTTCCCGAGGATATCCACTTCGGGGAAGCGCATCGGCTCCATCGCCGGGTTTTCAGGCTGCAGGCGTATCCCGTCCTTTTCCTTATAATAGCGCTTCACGGTGGCCTCGTCGCCCACGAGCGCGACGACGATATCGCCGTTGTTCACGTTCAGGCCGCGTCCCACCACGATGTAGTCTCCGTCAAGGATGCCCGCGCCGGTCATGCTGTCGCCCCGCACGGTGAGGACGAAACAGTCGTCGCTGCGCGCGAGGTCGAAGGGGAGGGGGAGCGTGTCCTCGATGTCCTCCACGGCCAGGACGGGCTCTCCCGCCTGCACGCGCCCGACGAGCGGCGGGAACACCATCCTTTTCGGCGCCGTGGAGCGGTAGAGCACTTCCATGGCGCGCGGCTTCGCGGGGTCACGGCGCAAAAGGCCCTTTTCTTCGAGCCTCAAAAGGTACCCGTGCACGGTCGACGGGGATTTCAGGCCGACGGCGCCGCCGATCTCGCGCACCGACGGGGGATACCCGTGCTCGTGGATGAACCGGCGCAGAAAAGCCAGTATCCGGTTCTCCTTTTCGTTCAACGCGGCTTGCATCAGCCCGCCTCCTTCATTCGTCGCGCAGTTTGACGACGCGCGCGGCCATGCGCCGCCTGTCGTCGCTTACGGACGCGTAGTGTTTGCGGGTCGTGTTTACGTCCCTGTGCCCGAGGACGTCGGCGACGAGGTAGATGTCGCCGGTTTCCTCGTATAGCATCGTGCCGTAAGTCGAGCGGAGCTTGTGCGGCGAAATCTTCTTCAGCGGAGCGGCGACCTTTGCGTATTTTTTCACGAGGTCCTGCATCGCGCGCACCGAGATGCGCCGCTTCTGGAGCGACAGAAACAGCGCGTCCTCGTGGCCGGGGCGGGGCTGTATCGCTTCGCGCTCCTTGAGATAGTCTTTCAGGAACCGCTCGACTTCGTCCCCGAAGTACACGACCACCTGGTTGCCGCCCTTGCGTGTGATCCTGACGCCGTTGACGCTGAAATCGACGTCGTTACGGTCTATCCCCACGAGTTCGCTGATGCGCATCCCCGTCCCCAGAAGAAGGACCAGCAGCGCGAGGTCGCGCCGTTTCGTGAAGCGGTGGTATTTCTTCTGCGCCGGGGACAGGTCGGTGCCATTGTCCACGGCCTCGATGAGCCTCACGACCTCGTCCGGCTCCAGGCGCACGATCGGCTTTTCGCGCGTTTTGGGCATGTCCACCAGCGCGGCCACGTTCCTTGAAAGCGCTTCGGTCTTGAAATAGTATTTGAAGAAACTCCTAAGCGTAGAAAGCTTACGGGCCTTGCCGCGCTCGTGGTTCTCGTGCTCTTTCTCGTCGGTTTCGTAGAAGTTGAGGTATTCGAGGAACATCTCGATGTGCCGCCGTTCGACGGCTTCGAGGTCGGAAGCGGCAAGGTCCAGGGTTTCTTTGCCGTTAAACGGCGGGACGCATTCTTTGAGGAACCGGAAGAACAGGCGCAGGTCGTAGGCGTAGCCGATGCGCGTCAGCACGGAGGTGCCCGATTCGATCCCGCGGAAAAAATCGCGGCAAAAGCCGGGGAGTTCATTTAACAGGCCCCGCAGGTGAAGCGTTTTTTCCTTGTGCAGCCTGGAGCGGTAGCCCGATGTGTCGGCCACGGCCCGTTCACCCCTTTCCCCCTGGCGTATTATACGCAAAAGCGTCCTTTAGCGCATAGTATATATCAGGCAATCCAGACGGCATCACTGTCTGGCCGCCTCTTCCCCCTTCGTTTTCGCGTGATCCTTTATCTGCCTGCGCGCGAGTTCGTCGCAGCGGTTGTTGTACGGGTTGTCCGCGTGGCCCTTGACCTTGTGCCACGTGACCTCGTGGTTTTTGGCGTAATGGATCAGCAGCTTCCACAGGTCCTGGTTTTCCACGGGGTCTTTTTTGGCCGTCTTCCAGCCGTTGAGTTCCCAGCTGATGGTCCAGCCCTTCGTAAACGCGTTGTGCACGTATGCGCTGTCCGTGTATAAGCCGACCCTGCACCGTTGTTTCAGCGCCTTGAGGCCTTCGAGGGCGGCGGTAAGTTCCATGCGGTTGTTCGTGGTTTCTTCCACAAATCCCGCGATCTCCTTTTCGACCCCCTGATAGATCAGTATGGCCGCCCAGCCGCCGGGCCCCGGGTTTCCCGAACAGGCCCCGTCGGTATAGATCCGGACATTCTTCATGCGTCCGCCCTTCCCCGTGCTACGATTTTTTTCTAAGCTCCCCCGACTTTTCAACGGCCGCGTTCACGGCGTCGATCACGGCCGCGCGCATGCCTCCGCATTCGAGCGCGTATACGGCTTCGATCGTGGTGCCGCCCGGCGAACAAACGCGGTCTTTCAGTTCTGCCGGATGGACGCCGGTCTCCAGGACGGCCGCGGCGGAGCCCAGCACCGTCTGGGCGGCAAACCTGTACGCCTTGTCTCGCGGAAGGCCGTTGAGCACGGCGGCGTCGGCCATCGCCTCGATGAACATGAACGCGTAGGCCGGACCGCTCCCGCTCACGCCGGTGACCGCGTCCATCAGGGAAGAAGGCATGGTTTCCACAAGCCCGACGGATTCGAAGATCGCCCTTGCCGCTTTGAGCTCCTCTGCGTTCAGGCTGTGATCCGCCTCGAAAACGGTCATCCCCTGCCCTACCATGGCCGGCATGTTGGGCATCACGCGAAGGAGCCTGCACGATGCCGGTACGAGGGCCTGAAGGTCCCGCTTCGAAAAACCGGCGACAATGGATACGACCGCCTTGTTTTCGAGTTCGTCCTGTAAAACGCCCAGGACGTTTTGAAGGACGTTGGGTTTGATTGCCATCAGGACCATGCGGCTGCCCAGGATGAGCTCCGAAGCCGACCTCTCGGGGCGGACCCCCAATTCGTTTGCGAGCGCGTTCAGCCTGTCCGTATCGACATCGTATACGCCGATGTTTTCAGGGGACATCAGCCCTTTCCGGATCACGCCGGTCATGATCGCCCGACCCATGTTTCCCCCGCCGATGAGGCCGAGGCCCGGATCAATTGCCATGTTTCACCCTCCTATTACTGCTGGCCGTCCGTCTGTGACCGTGATACTATTTATGCCCATTATACCCATAAAGCGGCAGGTTTTCAACCAGGGCCCGCTGCCCGGCGGGCGTATGCGGCAAAGGACGGCGCCGGGGGACGGCGCCTTTCCCTCCGATATTGACAAAGAACCGGCCATAATATATAATCTTAGCGTTGTCAAAACCGCTGACGGAGCGTTTATAGGGGCATGATGTAATGGTAACATAGCGGTCTCCAAAACCGTTTTTGAGGGTTCAAGTCCTTCTGCCCCTGCCACACGGGCTGCTGGCAAACCGTTTGTCAGCAAAGGCCGCCGGCAGACTCCATTGGAATTTGCCGGGTATAAATGCCGCTTAAACAAGCGGCATTTTTCGTCGGAGCGGACTGAACGCAAACGAAAAGCCGGCGCGCTTAAACAGCGCCCGGCTTCTGATTAATAGCAAAGCTGATATTATGGGCTATAGATTCCAGGCACCCACCGATGATGCTGGCTCCTATTCTTCCTCGTCCTTTTTCAAGTCCGGAAACATGTCCCCTATCGTGACGGAACCCTGCTGGATGGGCGGGATATCGATGTCCGCCGAGTCGAACCCGGCCACGTCGTCCCCGAAGCTCGCCGAGGACTGTTCCTGTGCGATGACCTGCTTGCGGCTCAGGCTGATACGTTTGGCCTGCGGGTCCACGTCCAGCACCTTTACGCGGACGATGTCGCCCACGGTGAGCTCGTCCTCGACTTTGTTGACCCTGTGCGTCGAGACCTGCGAAATATGGATCAGGCCGTCTATGCCCGGTTCCACGGAAACGAAGGCGCCGAAGCTGACGATGCGGACCACTTTCCCCTCGATGATGCTTCCGGCCGGATATTTCTGGGCGGTCAGCGTCCAGGGATCGGGCAGGAGCTGTTTGAGCCCCAGGGATACGCGTTCTTTTTCCGGATCGACGCTGAGTACCTTAAGGTCGAGTTCCTCCCCTATCGAAACGATGTCGGACGGATGGCGCACGCGGTGCCACGACAGGTCCGTGACGTGCAGCAGGCCGTCGATGCCGCCGATATCGACGAAGGCGCCGAAATCGGTGATCCTGCGCACGATGCCGTGTATCGTCTGCCCGGCTTCGAGCGATTCCCAGAGCTCCTTCTTTTTCCGCTTCGCCTCTTCCTGAAGGATCAGCTTCTGAGATGCGACCACCCTGCGCTTGTATTTGTCCACTTCGATGATGCGCAGTCTCAATGCCGTCCCGACGTAGATTTCCAGGTTTTCGACGTATTTGAGGGACAGGTGCGATGCGGGGACGAATGTTCGTACCCCGTTGATGCTGGCGATTACGCCGCCCTTGACGACTTCTTTGCAGATCCCCTCGAATTCGACGTTATTTTCTTTGTCGACAATGAGCTGATCCCAGAACTTTTTCTCCAGCACGCGCTTCCGGGACAGCAGGACCGTTGAATCACCGTCGTTTACCTTCAGCACTTCCACGTCGATTTCGTCGCCCGGTTTAAGGATGTCGGCAGGGTTGTCGTCCGGATTGGAGGACAGTTCGTTGCGGCGGATGAACCCGTCTGACTTGTACCCGATGTTCACGCACACCTCGTCGTCGCTGACCTGTACGACCGTGCCCTTGATAATCTGCCCAGGCCTGATGCGCACCAGCGTTTTCTCTATGCCTTCGAGGAAAACATTGTTTTCTTTGGCGGTTACGTCCTTGGCAGAGGTTTCGTTTTCCTTTACTTCCGCGGTTTCTTCTTCAGCTTCTTTTGCCTGAGCTTCCTGAGGCTCCTGAGCTTCCTGAGGCTCCTGAGCTTCCTGGGCTTCCTGAGGCTCCTGGGCTTCCTGGGCTTCCTGAGGCTCCTGGGCTTCCTGGGCTTCCTGAGGCTCCTGAGCTTCCTGGGGCTCCTGAGCTTCCCGGGGCTCTTCCTCGGGCATCTGTTCCGTCATGTTCGCTTCGGGGTGGGTCGGTTCCGCGTCAGCCTGGGGTTCAACAACCGCCTCTCCCGTCTGAGCCACCGAATCATCAGGCTTGTCTGAACCCTGATAATCGGCAAGATTGAGATCGCTCATTATTCGTACAACCTCCCTAATCATCCAATCCGGTGTGGAAGCACCGGCAACAACACCTATTATATCATCTGAGCCGATAATTTCAAGAGGAATGCGCCCTACGTCCTCTGCCTTCTCCAGCCGGAAAACCTTTTCGCAATACTTTTTGCAGAGGTTATACAGTTCCCCGGTGTTAGAACTGTTGAGCCCGCCGATCACGATGACGGCATCGGATTTTTCGGCGAGGTTGGCCGCCGCCGCCTGCCGCTGTCCGGTCGTGTTGCAGATCGTGTTGTATATGCTGGCGTCCTCGAGCTTCGGCTCTATGATTTCTAGTATGTCCCGAAAAAAGCCGGGAGAAACGGTGGTCTGCACGACGACGCACGCGTCTTTCAAAGGCGGCAGCGCTTCGGCCTCCTCTGTTGAGTTTACGATATGCGCCATGCCGCCGCACCAGCCGTTGATCCCCTGAACCTCGGGGTGGTTGCGCTTCCCTACGATGACGATGGCATGGCCTTTTTCGTGGTGGTCCCTGACCATGTCGTGGATGCGCTTAACGAACGGGCACGTGGCGTCGACGACCTCGAGGCCGCGCAGGGCGCAGCTTTCGTACACCGCGGGACCGACTCCGTGAGAACGTATAACGGCGATGGCTCCGTCCGGGATCTCGTCCGCGCTGTCGACGGGATAGGCGCCCCGCCTCCTCAAGTCCTCGACGACCTGCGGGTTGTGGATGATCGGTCCGAGCGTACAGACCGGGCGGCCCTGTCCCAGATGTGCTTCGATCGAATCGATAGCGTTCCTGACGCCGAAGCAGAACCCGGCGTTTTCAGCAGCGAGCACGTGCATGTTATTTCCCCTCCCAGGGCAGGCTTTTCAGTTTCAAAAAGCTGCTTTCAAAATGATTTGTGGCGTCTGCTATGACCTGCGCAGTACGCTTTATGCCGGAGAAACGCCCCATGTCCACGGGCGCGCCTATCGTTATGTACGGCCTTTTAAAAAAAGAATACCGGTTATGGATCACCACGGGGACCACGGTCGCCCCGGCCTTCAATGCGAACATGGCGGCGCCCGGCTCGAACTCCCCCAGTTCGCCCGTCCTCGAGCGTGTGCCCTCCGGGAAGACGCCCAGCACGCCGTCCGACTTTAATATGTCAAGACAGGTACGTACAGCTTTGATGTCGGAGCCGCCCCTTCTGACGGGGAACGTTCCTGCCTTCCTGAGAAACCACCCAAGGATCCGCGAACGAAAGAGTTCTTCCTTGGCGACGAAATGTATCTGGGGCTTGAACAGCACGGCGAGGATGATAGGGTCTCTTAGCTTGAGGTGGTTGCACAGGATGATGGTGTTGCCCTTTATCGCGGCGTTTTCGCGCCCCCTCACGCGAGGACGGAGCAGGACGTAAACGAAGATTTTGCCAAGCTGGCGCATGAACCTGTAAAACACTATTTTTTACCTGCCTGTACAGTATTCAGGATCAATTCCACGGTTTCCCCGGCCGTAAGGTCCGTGGTATCGATGAGGACGGCGTCGTCCGCCGCCCTGAGCGGCGCGAAATCCCTGCCCGAATCGTTCGCGTCGCGGGCGAGCAGCTCCTCGTGCACCGCTTCGAAGGTCTTGTCGGTCCCCTTTTCCAGCAGTTCGTTATAGCGCCTCAGCGCGCGGGTCTTCGAATCAGCCGTCATGAAGAACTTGAACGGCGCGTCCGGGAGGACGTAGGTGCCGATGTCCCGGCCGTCCATCACCACGTCCTGCCCTTTTGCGATCTCCCGCTGCATCGCCACGAGGAACAGGCGTACGGCGGGATTCACGCCGACGTCGGAGGCGCCCCGCGACACCTCGGACGTGCGTATCTGCCCGGTCACGTCCTCCCCGTCGAGGATGAAGTGCTGCACGCCGTCCTCGATGCGTATGCGAAGGTCGGTATCCGGCAGCAGCGCCGTCACCGACGCGCTGTCCCGCGGGTCGATGCCGTTTTTCAGCGCCTTCAGCGCGACGCTCCGGTACATCGCCCCCGTATCCAGGTAGGTGATCCCCAGCCTTCTTGCGACCTCCCTGGCCGCCGTGCTCTTGCCCGAGCCCGCAGGCCCGTCGATAGCGATGGCGATATGCTCCATTACAAAGACCCCGTTTATCGATGCTATTCAATCAATCCTATGTATAAATCACGCGGGTGCGCGGCTTTCCTGCTCCCTGTGGTCAGTTAGGCAAATTTGTTTCTTCCGGCGTGCCGCCCAGGCAGTGCGACCCGGCGGCGTGCCCGGTCGATAAAGCGATCGTGAGGTTGTATCCCCCCGTCAGCGCGTCGACGTCGAGGACCTCGCCCGCAAAATGCAGGCCGCTGACCAGTCTGGACTCCATCGTCTTCGGGTCGACTTCCCGCACCCGCACGCCCCCGCCGGTGACGATCGCCTCTTTTATAGGGCCGAGGGCTTCGGGTAGCAGCCTCCACCGCTTCAGAAAACCCGCGAGACGCGCGCGTTCCTCGGCCGTGACCTGGTGCACCGGCTTGAGAGGATCGACGCCCGAAAACCGGATACACACCGGTATGAGCCTGCCCGGCAGGAGGTCTCCCAGCGCGTTGTTAAACTGCCTGTTGGAATACGCGCCAAAGTCCCGAAGCAGCCGGCGGTCGAGCCGGCCGAGGTCGAGTCCCGGCTTCATGTCCAGTTCGATCGCGTATTCGCACGCTGGTTGTTTCATATGGCTGGACGCGGAAAGCGCGAGCGGTCCCGAGATCCCCTTTTCGGTGAAGAGCATTTCCCCGAGTTCGGAAAACTCTGTCTTCCCTTTCCGCAACAGCGAAAGCCGGACGTTTTTCAGCGAGAGCCCTTCCAGGTCCGAGACGAAGGGGTCTTTAAGGCTGATTGCGACGAGCGCGGGACGAAGCGGCGTAATACTGTGTCCCAGCGCGCGCGCGATCCTGTAGCCGTCGCCGGTCGAGCCGGTGGCCGGGTAGCTCGCGCCTCCCGTGCACAGGATGACGCTGCGGCAGCGCACCGTTTCCCCGCCGCATAGCCGGACCGATTCCACGGCGCCTTCCGGGGCGGCGACGCTTTCCGCCCGCGCCCCCGTCATCACGCGCGCGCCCGCTTCCCGCGCGAGCCTTTCGAGCGCGCGGGCCACGTCCGCCGCCCTGTCCGACTCCGGGAAGACACGCCCCCCGCGCTCCACCTTGGTGGGCACGCCGGCTCCTTCGAGGAGCCTTCGTATCTCGGCGCAGCCGAACCGGCTGAGGGCGCTGTAGAGGAAGCTCGCGTTGGTTACGACGTTGTACAATGTCTCGTCCCGGTCCGCCGTGTTGGCGACGTTGCAGCGGCCCTTCCCCGTGATGAGGAGCTTTCTTGCCGGACGGCCGTTGCGTTCTGCTATCAGGGTTTCAAGGCCCCTGAGCGAGGCCGCGCGCGCGGCGGCCAGCCCGGCGGGTCCTCCGCCCACAACCACTACATCCGGCGTCACCCGAGGTCCTCATTGAGATGGGCGGTGTCGTTGAGCCTTTCGAGCACGACCCGTCTCGGGCGGAAATGGAGCACGTTATAGGACGCGTTGTCCACGCGGAAACTGTGGATGAGGTTGTTCGTGATCCCCAGGGCGTTGGTGATCAAAAGCTTGGACGTGAGTTGGTGCGTCACCACCATCACCGTGTCGCTGTCATGCGCTTTTCGGACCTTTTCGAGGAACCCCAGTATACGGAGGCTGTAGGACGGAAAATGTTCGGCGTCGGGGATTACGCAGGAAGCGGGCGAGGTTTCCCAGACCTTGTAAACGTCGGGATACTCTTGCTTAAGCGCATCTATATGCCGGCCTTCCCACTGCCCGAAACCGTATTCGTTGAGATCGGGATCGCTCACGACTCCGGCGCCCGTGACCGCGGATATGATCTGCGCCGTCTCCCTTGCCCGCGACAGGGAACTCGAATAGATGACGTCGATCTTCTCCCCGCGAAGGCGACCGGCCAGGAGCCGCGCCTGTTTTCTTCCTTTTTCGGTAAGCTCGGTGTCCGTGCCCCCCTGTGTTTTCCGCAGCAGATTCCAATGGGTCTCCCCGTGCCGCGTCAGAATCAGCTTCATAATCCCCCGTCTATCCCTTTTTTTTCTATTTGTTCGTGTATATCTCATGTTCGTCGTAAATCTTTTCGAGTTTGGAAAAATATTCGAAAAGACCTTCCTTTTTTTGCAGGCTCACGGCCACGACCAGCGCGTTTATAAGGCTCAGCGGGGCGACGAGCGAATCCACGAACGAGTCCATGTCGCTGCGCGAAAACAGGCAGTGGTCGGAAACGGCGTAGATGGGAGACGCGGGCCCGTCGGTGATTGCGACGGTGCATGCCCCCTGTTCCTTCGCAAACCGGAGCGCCCTGGCCGTCTGCCGCGAGTAGCGCGGGAAGCTTATCCCGACGAAGAGGTCGCCCTCCCCGATGCGCAGGAGCAGTTCGTATATGTCTCCGGTGTCCGTGGTGAGCCTCCGGACGTCGGGAAACATGAAATTGAGGTAGTATCCGAGGAACTGCGCGAGCGGCGCCGCACTGCGAAGGCCCATCACGTAGATAGCGCGGGCGGCCTGCATGCGCTCGACCACGGTGTTGAACACGGCGGTGTCCGCGTATTCGATGGTCGAGCGGATGTTGTCCATATCGGCCTTGAGCACGGTCTGCAGGAGCATCTCGGGCGCGATGTCCCCGGCGAGTTCCATGCGCTGGAGCAGCGTCAGCCTGCCGCGCACCGCTTCCTGCAGCGACTTTTGCAGTTCGGGGTATCCCTCGAATCCCAGCGCGCCCGCGAACCTGACCACGGTCGATTCGCTCACGCCGACTTCGTTCCCGAGCCGGGCTGCCGTCATGAACGCCGCCTTATCGTAGTTGCCCAGTATGAAGCGCGCGATGTGCCGGTGCCCCTTGCTCATGCTGGAGAGCCGGTCTTCGATGTGTTCGATTATACTGCGGTTTTCCTTCATCTCGCACCAACCTTGCGCACTATTATCACTTGACGTCAAACTGCAGCGCCTTCGATTCTTCCAGTTCCTTCATGAACGGAACGTCCGTCCAGTCCCAGTGTAACGGCGAAACGACGATGTACCCGTTCTCGCACCATTCGAAATCGACGTCGCACTGCTGCCGGCGCTGTTGCTTGTCCAACAGCTTCAACGGATGCCAGAAATAGGACTCGCCGCGGGGGTTCGTCCCGCCGACGTACTCCGGTTCGTACTCGTAGTACCCAAGGCGCTTGAACACGACGCCCCGCACCTCTTTTGCCGGGAGATCGGGCACGTTGATGTTGAGCATCGTGCCGACGGGCAGGTCGTTTTCCACGAGCCAGTCCGCGACCACGGAGGCGTATTGGGCTGCGGTTTCGTAATGGGAGGGATAATGCGACATGGTCGATACCGCTACGCTCTTTACGCAGTTGATGGTGCCTTCCATCGCCGCGGCGACCGTCCCCGAGTACAGCGTGTCCGTACCCAGGTTGGGCCCGCAGTTGATACCGGAGAATACGGCGTTCGGCATTTCGTCCAAAAGATTGCATATGCCCAGCTTCACACAGTCAGACGGCATCCCGGTGATGGAATACGCAGTAACGTCAAGGTCCCTGAACCCGACCTGCCGGGCTATGATCGGAGAGAATACCGTCGCAGAATGCGCGGCTCCGCTTCTTTGAATTTCCGGAGCGACGACGGTCACGTCATGTTTCTCATTAAGGCTCTTCACGAGTTGGTACAATCCTTCAGAGTCGATGCCGTCGTCGTTTGCTACCAATATCTTCATCTGCCTACCTCCTGAGATGGTATGCCTATCATACCAAAAAAAAGAAACGGATACAATCTTATCAGCCGGTTCAAAAGGAATGCAGCCTATTTTACGGTATCGAATTCGCCGGCCGCGGCCTCGTCCAGCAGGCGCTGAACCTCATGCGGCCTGAGCTTTCTGTATTTCCCCGGTTTGAGCGTGCCCAGCGGCAGGGAGCCAATCTGCACGCGTACGAGACGGAAGACCTGCAGCCCGGCCGCCTCGAACATCCTGCGCACCTGCCGGTTCCTGCCCTCACGGACCACGATGCGTACCGTGCTCCTACCGGCCTCCGACTCGAGTACCTCCACCAGTGCCGGGGCCGTGCGCGCGCCGTCGAGTTCCACCCCTCTTACAAGCATGCGCGCCTGCCTGCCTACGATCTGCCCGCGCAGGTACGCGACGTACGTCTTCTCCACTTCGAAGCGCGGGTGCGTCAGGCGGTGGGCGAGCATGCCGTCGTTGGTGACCAGCAATAGCCCTTCCGTGTCGCTGTCCAGGCGTCCGACGGGATACAGCCGTTGTTTCACGCCCGCAAAATAGGAGAGCACGGTAGGCCGTCCCCTCGGGTCGCTGCAGGTGCTGATGACGCCGGATTCCTTATGGAGCATGTAGCACACCGTCTCGCTTTCGGGCTCGACGGGCCTGCCGTCGAGTTCCACATGGTCAGCCCCCTGCACGACCGTGGTGCCGGGCCTGTCCGCGACGGCGCCGTTGACGCGCACGCGGCCCGCGGCGATAAGCGCCTCGCACTTGCGGCGCGATGCGACGCCGCAGAGCGCGAGGTACCGCTGCAGCCTCATGGGCTTGTGTTCAGGATGTTGGACAGCCGCCACCCCCTAACGATCTCGTGGAGCCAGTCCCCCCACGCTTTTTCCGGTATCGTATCTTCAAGGTTAATCCCCATTTCCATCACTTTCGTTTCGCCGATGAAAACCTCGAGCCGGCCAACGGGCAGGCCGGCCTCGACGGGCGCTTTGAGCTTTGGGACCATCGACACGCGCACGTTGATCTCGTTTTCTTCCTCCTTCGTCAGCGGAAGGCAGATTTCCTCGTCCATGCAGATTGTCACGCTGTCCACGTTGGCCCCCTCCACGGGGATGGTGCCCAGGGGTTCGCCCTCGCTCAGGACCGGCACGTTGTCGAAGCACTCGAAGGCTTCGTCCATCAGGGCCATGCTCTGAATGAACATCGAGGAAGAATTGAGCACCACGCACACCACCTGCATATCCTCGCGTTTGGCCGAAGCCACCAGGCATTTCCCCGCCGCCTTCGTGTACCCCGTCTTCACGCCGTTGCCGCCCTCGTACTGCCAGAGCAGCTTATTCTTGTTCTTCAGCGTGCGCGGCGTGCCCTCGGGCCCCGGTATCTCCTTGTACTGCGTGGAACAGATCCTCTGAAACTCCGGGTTCTTGAGCGCACAGGACGTGATGAGCGCCAGGTCGTAGGCCGTCGTGTAATGGTTGTCGTCGTGCAGGCCGTTCGGGTTGGTGAAACAGGTGTTCTCCGCGCCGATCTCCATCGCCTTTGTGTTCATCATGTCCACGAATCCCTCGACGGAGCCTCCGACATGGCAGGCTACCGCCACGGCCACGTCGTTGCCGGAGGAGAGCATCAGCCCGTAGAGGAGCTGTTCGAGGATGAGCACTTCGCCTTCCTTCAGGTAGATCGAAGAGCCTTCGATGCCGACAGCCTCGCGCGGGATAACGACCTTATCGTTCAGGTTGCCGTGTTCCAGCGCCACGAGTGCCGTCATGATCTTCGTGGTGCTGGCCATGGGCATTTGTGCGTCGGGATTCGATTCGAAAAGGACGCGGTTGGTGCCGGCTTCGAGGACCACAGCCGCGCTGGACGTGGCCTCCTCCGGCGCGGCCTTGGCAGGCGGCGGCATCGCCGTTATTATACAGAGTACCATTACGATGGCCAGGATGCAACGTATCGTTTTGCGCGTCATGATTCCGTACCTCCATAAAAAAAGAAGCGACCGCCGCCACTTCTTTCGTGTCTTTGTGCATCAGGATTCAGCGATGTTGATGTCGACCTTTTTGTTCTTATCCCCTTTGAAAGCGTCCTTGAGTTCCGAGATAACGTGCGGGACCGCGTTGATGATCTGACCGTACAGCGATCCTGCGTCGACAGGAAGGAGCTTTACCTGGCCGTTCCCGACCACGAGGAAGGCCATCGGGCTCACACACACGCCCGCCCCCGCGCCGCCGCCGAACGGGAGGTCCTCGCCCGTCTGGGCGTCGTCGGCGCTCAGCGTTTCCGCCTTGCCCTCTTTCCCCTGGCCGTATTCCGCGCCGCCCGCCACGAAACCGAACGAGACGCGCGAGACCGGAATGATGACCGATCCGTCGCTGGCTTCCACCGCGTCCCCCACGATCGTGTTCACATCTATCATTTCCGTTATCTGTTCCATGGTCGTTTTCATTATGTTTTCAATGGGATGCGCCTGCATCGGTGACCGCCTTCTTTCGTTTGCTTATTAGGTTGTTCCATCCGGCAATAATAATATGTTCTACGCGGGATATGATTATGCATCGGCTTTGGAAAATGAAACAAGCCCGGTCGAACCTCGGGCGTATCTCCACGCGCGCCCCGGGGATCGACCCGGGGGGAAAGTACGCTCGTAAAAACCCGAGCGTGACCGCCCGTAAAGCCCCGGTGACGAGAGCCGTCGCGGCCGCGTCGGAATACACCCCGAGTTCGGACCGTATCTGCAGCGCCTCGATTTTTCCTCGCCGCAGGGCGAGGAACAGGAGGCGACGTATGTCGGGTTTCATTAGCCGTTTTGGCTTGGGTATGTGCGATACGAGGAACCGACGCCCCTTGTGGTCCGTGATCCATACGCCGTACCAGCCGCCCGGCAGGTCGGCGACGGATGAGGTCCACGACCTTTTAATCAGTCCGCCGAGCATGGAAACCTTCATCTTAAGAAAGTCCTTGCGCCTGAACGTGAGGTCCAGAAAAAAGCGTATGCGTACAGGGCAGAACACCAACGCGGCAAGAAGGGCCGCGAGCACGGCAATCAGTATGAGCGCAACCATATTCCTCCTCCGAAACCAGATTGTCCCAATACTAGATTGCCCCAAAAACAAAAAAGCATGCCGCCTGCCGGAGCGCCTGTCTTAACGTCTGGCAAACTGCTTGCTCCGAAATATGCATAGTATGGCGATTAAAAGCGGCGCCGTATGCGCCGTTTTCGGGTCATTGTTTGATTTGAACGCAAAGCGTCATTCCGTTATCGCGTTTTCGGTCGGCAAAAGCTCCGGGACGGTCGGCAGGTCGGCGAGGGAAGAGAGGCCGAAATGCTTCAAAAAGGCATCGGTCGTGCCCAGCAGCTTCGGGCGGCCTATGGTGTCCTTGCGCCCGACTTCCCGTATCAGGCCGTGTTCTGCGAGGATCGAAAGCGAATAGTCGCATTTCACGCCGCGCACGGCCTCGATCTCAGCGCGCGTGACCGGCTGCCTGTAGGCGATGATCGAGAGCGTTTCGAGCGACGCCTGGGTCAGGGTGAATTCCGTTTCGGTATGGAAGATGCGCTGGATAAAGGGCGCGTACATCTCGTGCGTGCACAGTTGCAGCTTGTCGTTGAAATACAACAGCTGTATGCCGCGCTCTTCCCCGGCATAACGCCTGCCCATCTCCTCTACCAGGGGGACGAGTTCTAGTTCCGTCATCTCCAGCGCGTCCGCGATGTCCCGGAGCGGCACGGGCTCCCCGGCGATGAAGAGGATCGCCTCGATGATGTTGAATAGCTTCCGCTTCTTTTTCAGGTCCGTCGTTTCACACATAAGATTTAATCTTTCGTAAAATCAAAAAGGGTCAATTCCCGGCGTCCATGATGAACAGCTTCGCTCCCCGGCCTTCCTGGACGGCCGTGACCCGGTTTTCGTAGATCAACTCGAGCAGGGCCACGAACGTGAGTATATACTCCATCCTGGAAGCGCCGCCCTCGAAGAGTTCGTCGAACGACAGGCGCTTCTTTTTTGCGAGGTGGCCGGTGATGCGGTTCATGCACTGCGTGACCGTTATCCCTTCCCTGCGTATCTCGCGGACCTGCGGCCGGGGCGCGGGCGTTTTCGCGCGCCTGAGCACGGCGGTGAAGGCGTTTAGCAGCGCGCCGGCGTCGACTCCCGTGAACTCGACTTCCTTACGGCCCGCGAAGGTCTCCTCCGGGAGCTTGAAATACCTCCCCAGGGCCGCCTGTTCGTGGTTGCGCAGGGCCAGGCAGAGCTGCTTGTACGCGCGGTATTCGTTCAGCCTGCGGATGAGCGCCTGCTCGGGGTCCTCTTCCTCCTCTTTCATAATCCCCTCGGGCGGGGCGGGCAACAGCGCGCGCGATTTGATGTAGAGCAGCGTCGCCGCCATAGAAAGGAAGGCGCTCGCGTTGTCCATATCCAGCGACATCCCCTCGATGCAGGAGAGGTACTGTTCCGTGATCCTGGATACGAAGATGTCCTCGATGGCCACCTTATGCTTGTCTATCAACTGCAAAAGGAGGTCGAGAGGGCCTTCGAACTGATCGAGTTTGACGCTGTAGGCCATTATCGTCCCCTTCTAAAGCAAGAGCCCGTACAGCGAGCTGATCCAGTTGACGAGAGTCACGATGATGCCGGAAACGGCGCCCGTGAAAACGAGGGCGATCAGCACGAACATCCCGTACTGTTCATACGCCATGAAAAACCTGTACGGGATGACCCTGATGAAGACGTTCTTGAAAATGTGGTACCCGTCCAGCGGAGGAATGGGAAGCAGGTTGAAGACCATGAACACGATGTTGAACAAAAAGAGGTTGTAGAATATCCTGGAGAATATCTCGTTGTAGAACCCGAAGACGACCTGGCCCAGATACAGTATGAAATAGGCGACGGTCGCCAGCACCAGGTTCGACGCGGGCCCGGCCAGCGAAACGAGTATCTCGTCGCGCCGCATTTTCTTGAATTTCCTCGGGTTGATGGGCACCGGCTTGGCCCAGCCCCAGCCTACTACGATGAGCATGATGAACCCGATGGGGTCGATGTGCTTGATCGGGTCCAGCGTGAGGCGGCCGAGTACCTTGGCGGTGTCGTCCCCGAGTTTGCTCGCGGCCAGGGCGTGCGAGAACTCGTGGACGGAGATTGCGAGCAGTATCGCGGGCAGGGCGCACAGTATACTGAAAAGATCGAAACCGGCAATGAGCATTCTCTATCCCCTTAACCTTCCATTTTTTTCATTATAGCCTACACCCCGATGCTTATCAAGGATGAGCGGCCGTTCCGCCGAATTTGGACAAAAGAAACGCGCCGGCAGCGCGTTTCAACCCCTGTTCCTCCTCTCCCCCAAAGCGCGGCGGCATTTTAACCAGCCCGAAAAAGCCAACGCAAACGAAGTTTGCGTTGGCACTCATAGGGCGCGCCAATGCCGGCCGGATCCGAAAATCCGGCGAGGATCCGGTATCGGCCGGCCGCGTCAGAAAAGCTTTATCCAGTCCCTAAGCACCGCCTTGATGTAGTACATGAGCGAACTCTCCGCGATATCCTCTTTCACCGTAACGGGAGCGGACGCGAGGACATTGTCGCCCTGCCGGACCTGCACCGTCCCCAACGGCTCGCCCGCTTTCAGAGGCGCAACAAGCGCCTTATCGAGCGCGACTTCCTTGGTCAGCGCGCTCTCCGTCCCCTTGGGCACGAGCACCGTGAGGTCCTGCATGCTCACCACGTGCGTCAGTGGCGTGACGCCGCCTTCGACCGGCACGTTGCGCTCGACGATCTCGCCCTGGCGCACCGCTTTGAGCGAAGTGAAGTTCGCAAACCCGTATTCGAACAGGCTCGTCGCGTCCTTCTGCCGCTCTCCCGAATCCGCGTTCCCCATGACCACGCAGACGAGGCGCGTACTCGCACGCCTTGCGGTCGCCGCCATGCAGTACCCGGACTTTGCGGAAGACCCGGTCTGCAGCCCGTCGCAGTCCTCGTAGGAACGGATGAGGCGGTTGGCATTGGTCAGCTCCGTCTCCCTGCCGCCGGAGTGCTCGAACGTGTACAGCCACACGTCGCAGTATTGCAAAATGCGCGAGTGCGTGGAAAGCTCGCACGCGATGACGGCGATGTCCCGTGCGCTCAGCGGCGCGCTGTCTTCGGGAAGCCCCGTGCAGTTCGTAAACGCCACGTCCTTGAGGCCGAGTTCCGCCGCGCACTCGTTCATCCGCTGCACGAAGGCTTCTTCGGTCCCGGCGTATTTTTCGGCCAAGGCCATGCAGGCGTCGTTTGCGGATATCATGCATACCGCCCGCAACAGTTCCCCGAGCTTGTACTTGCCGCCGTTGTCCAGAAACGCCGAAGCGCCGCCCTGTTTCGCGGCGTTCTCACTGACCTGGACCTCCTCGTCCACCGTCCAGTCCCCTTTTTCGAGGGCGCGGGCGAACAGCAGCAGCGACATCGTTTTGGTCACTGTGCCCGCCGGGCGTTTCTCGTCGGCATTCTTATCGAAGATGACCTGCTTTGTCGCGGTGTCCACCGCGATGGCCGCAGGCGCCGAAACGCTGATCCCGCCCTGCGCCGGCTCCGCGTATCCGGACGCTCCCGCGGCGCCGGCTGGCGCCAGCAGCGCAAAAACCAGTAAGACGGCCGTTATTTTGGATACTTTATACAAATAAATCACTCCCTGCTGCGGTTTGGCTTAGTTTTCCACATACAGGGAGCAATATGCATTTGCTGGAATCCTGTGGCGGCGAAAATCAGGCCAGGATGTCGCCGAAGAAGGAAGTCCCGACCGGCCAGGGCGCGAGCCCGAGCCAGTCCATCACCGTCGCCGCGATGTCGGCAAACGTGTCGCGCGTGCCGAGGTTGGCGCCCGTTCTCACTTTTTTGCCCGTAACCAGCAGGGGTATGTATTCGCGCGAATGGTCCGTGCTCTTCGTGGTCGGGTCGCACCCGTGATCGGCGGTGATGATCAACAGGTCGTTCTCGCCGAGCGCGGCTAATAGGTCCGGTATCTGCGCGTCGAAGGCCTCGATCGCATTTTTATAGCCTTCTACATCGTTGCGGTGGCCGTAGAGCGTGTCGAAATCGACGAGGTTGGTGAAGACGAGGCCGGAGAAAGACTGCCTGAGGTATTCCACCGTAGCGTACACGTCGTCGTCGTTGCTGTGCGTGTGGTTCGAGCGCGTGATCCCCCTGAAATCGAATATGTCTTCGATCTTCCCCACCGCCGCGACCTCCATCCCCGCCTCGCAAACCGCGTCGAGGATCGTCGGCCCCGTGGGCTGGAGCGAAAAATCCCTGCGGTTCACGGTCCGCCGGTAGCTGCCCGGTTTCCCGACGAACGGGCGGATGATCACCCGTCCGACCGCGTGATCGCCCTTGAGTATCTCCCTCGCCGTTTTCCCGATACGGATCTGCTCGTCAAGCGGGACGACGTTTTCGTGCATCGCGATCTGGAACACGCTGTCCGCCGACGTGTAGACGATCAGATTTCCGGTTCGTTCGTGTTCTTCGCCCAGCGTCTCGATGATCTCGGTGCCCGACGCGAGGCAGTTGCCGATAATGCCCCGGCCTGTCCGCCTTTGCAGTTCGTCGAGGATCTCTTTGGGGAAGCCGTTCGGGTAGAGAGGGAACGGTTTTTTCAGCGGCAGGCCCGCGATCTCCCAGTGGCCGCCGGTCGAGTCCTTCCCGGCGAACTTTTCCACCGCCCGCCCGTAACTGCCGATGACCTCCTTTTGTTTCAGGTGCGAAAACGAGACGCCGTCGATGTTTGCGATGCCGAGCCTTAATAGGTTCGGCATCCGTATGTGCCCAAAATGCTTTATGATATTGCCCAGCGTGTCTGTGCCCCGGTCGCCGAAATCGCCGGCGTCCGGGAGCGCGCCTATCCCGACGCTGTCCATGACGAGGATGCATGCTTTCTTATTCATAACAGATTCACCCAAAAGTATTATACTCCAAATCCCGCCCAAAGGTTGGAAAATATTCCGTATCACACGAGTATCTTCGCAAAAAAATGCATCAGCAGGGGTGACACCAGGCTCTCGAGCAGGACTCCGGCGAGCATCGCGGCCGCTACCGGCGCCCACGATGAAGTCGCCCTCGCTGCCCTCTCCCTGATCCGGAGCCGCCGCATTTTGGCGATCTCCTGGCGCAGCATACGGCTCGTCTGCATCGACAGGTTGGACGCGTAAAGGTATACGGCGAAAACGAACGCCGACGGCACCAGGCCCCCGAGCAGGACGAACGCCGCCTTCCAGCCTATGCTCCGGAAGAAAAGGTCCGCGGTGAAGCCCATCGAGAATCCGAAACAGAGCATGTGCAAGGTCGACACGATCGTTCCGACGCAGAGTATCCCTCCCCCGTAGAGGATCAGGAGGCTGCCGAAGCGTACGAAGACGGACCATAAAAGCGTCATCCCGATATCGGGAATGCTCTGGGAAAGGGCCTGCATCAGCGCGCCCGAGTATTGTACCGAGGACGCCCGGCCGGACTCTGAGAGCGTGGAGACCGAAAAGACGCCGCATAAAGCGCCCGTGAAGAAGAGGAAGATCAGCAACAGGTAACGGGAAAAATACTGTTGAAAATGCAGGAGCATCCTTCGCTTCGTCTTTGGCGACAATTCCGTGTACCCCCGTAGTTCTGTGAATGATACAAGCTATGCGGGGGCGGCCGCGGATATTCGTCTCGCTAAAAAGCGGCCTTTCACGGACCGAATGGTTCGTAGGCGATGTAGTTGGAGACCTCGTCGTCGCCGATCATCTGGACCTCGTAGAGGACGTCGTCACAGACGAAGAACTTGCTGTATACCGTATATGTCTTCTTGCCGATTTTAACGTCGGTATCGAAGGCGTAGATATAGAAGCCGTATGGATCCAGCCTGTAGCTGACCTCTTTCTCGGCCAGAAGGTCATCTTTGTCGTCGAACTGCAGCGCGGTGATCGTTTCGGCGTCAGTGTCGAAGATGTACTGGACTTCCCTCTCGGCGAGGTTGTACGTGCGGGGATAACCGCTCGCCGCCGCGACCGCATCGGGATTAATGAGCGACTTTCCGGAGGACGCCCACCAGGTTTCGGCAAGGTATTGCGTCAAATCGATTTCGAAGCCGTTCGCGAAAACCGTCTTTGCGCCCGGCGCGGGAGTGCTGATGAATTTCGTGGGCCTGGGCGCCGCAGCCGTTGCGGCCGGCGAAGGAGCAACGGTCGGCTCGGACGTCACTTCTCCCGTGGACGCCGCTATACCGCGGCCAGCGACTTCCGAGTCCATGTTGCCGTCCTGCGGAGGCTTGGCGGGGAAAACCAGGAACACGAGCACGAGGACGATGGCGACGACGGCCAGCCCTATGGCGGCCCAGGCTGTGATAATAAGCCCCTTGTTCGGGGCAGCGGTTTTCGGCGGCGTGACTTGGTTTTCACCGCAGTTGGGGCACACGGTCGATCCGCCCGGCATAACAAATCCGCATTTTCTGCAATACATCTGTTTCTCCCTTCTCATCGGGTCATAATAAAACACGGGCGTTCAGTTAATGATACAATATTTTCCTGCGTATGAACAGCGAGAATAAGAATCCGCGGCGTTTCATGCCGAAAAAGCTGGTATTAAGGCCGCTGTTACGTCGTTTGCCGGAAACGTTCGAGGCCCATACTTATCGTGACCCGGTCCGCGATCATCGCGATGAATTCGCTGTTGGTCGGCTTGCCTTTTTCGGAGTCCACCGTGAATCCGAAGTATTCCTGGATCGCGTCCATGTCGCCGCGCGTCCAAGCGACTTCGATGGCGTGTCTCAGCGCCCTTTCCACGCGCGTGGGCAGCGTGTCGTATTTTTTTGCGATACGCGGATAGAGTTGCGTCGTAACCGACTTAAGCAGGGACATGTCGCGGGCCACCATCATGATCGCGTCGCGCACATACCGGTATCCCCGGATGTGCGGCGGGATGCCGATGCGCTGTATCGCCAGCGTGACCACGGCTTCCATCGAATCGTACGCCGGGCCTATGGGGGCGGTGCCGGCGCGCACGGACGCTTTCGGACTGCTTGCGCTGCCGGTAAGTTCCAGGATGCGCCGTATGACCACTTCGGTATCGAGCGGCTTGATGAAATAATACTCGGCGCCCTGCCCGACGGCCAGCTGCGTTACCCGGTCCAGGGCGAGCGCGGATACGACGACGAACCTCGGCCTGGGTTGGAGATGCAGGCCGTTGATCGCCTCCATCACACCGAGACCGTCGAGCTTCGAGAGGATGATGTCTAGCACCACCACGTCGGGCTGTTGCTTTGCGGCGGCCTGTACGGCCGATTCCCCGTCGAAAGCCATAGCGACCACTTCCACGCCTTTCGTCCTCGAACACTGTGTCGCGAACAGTTCGCAGAACCCCCTGCTGTCGTCGGCAATAAGGACCCGGATCGGCTCATGCACCTATAACACCCCATATACCGTAATTTTTTCGTTATTCTGCCTGGGAGAGCATCCATTCTATGAAGACGGCGTACCCTTGCGCGGGATCGTTTATGAACACATGCGTCAGCGCCCCGACGATCTTGCCGTTTTGCAGTATGGGGCTGCCGCTCATCCCCTGTACGATCCCGCCCGTGCGGTTTAGCAGGTCGGGGTCCGTGATCCTTACGATCATGCCTTTCGTCGTGGGCGCTTCCTGCTTGTTCACCCTGACGATCTCGCAGTCGAACTCCCTGACGCCTTCGTCGTCCACCGTCGTGAGGAGCGCGGCGCGTCCCGTTACGACCTCCTCTTTCCCGGCTACGGGAAGAGGGTCCGGGTACAGCGCGTTTTTGAGCGGCTTGTACAGCGTGCCGAAGATGCCGTAATCCGTGTTTTTTTCCAGCTTCCCCATTAAGTTGTTCCCGGTGTCGTCGAAGCTCCCCTGAAGTTCGCCCGGCTGCCCGCGCACCCCCTGCCGTATGTCGATGATGCTCGAATGGAATATCTCGCCGTCTTTTAAACTGAGTTTCGTATGCGTGTCCACGTCCGTGATCGCGTGGCCCAGGCTGCCGAATATTTTGGTGACCGGGTCGTAGAAGGTGAGCGTGCCCACACCCGCCGTGGAGTCGCGGACCCATATCCCGAGCCGGTACTTACCGTCCTGGTAGTCGCGCACCGCCTGCACGCGCCGCGTCAATATCTCTCCGTTGCGCTCGATCGTGACGTCCATGCGCTCGTTCTTCATCTCGTTTATGATCTGCGAAAGGTGGTCCGCGTTTCTGATCTCGATGCCGTTGGCGCGCACGATCACGTCTCCTGGCATGATGTCCGATTCCTGGGCGGGGTTGCAGACCTTCCCGCCGGCGTCGATCAGTTCGGACGCGCCGACCACCAGCGCGCCTTTCGTATAGAGCGTCACCCCTACCGAGTGCCCCCCGGCGACCAGCTTTTTCGCGGTGTCGACCTGTATGGTCACTTCCTTGATGGGGATGAAGCCCAACGCGTTGATGGAAAGGCGTACCTGCCCGGTGCCCACCGGCTCGAGGGTCACCGGCTGCCCCAGTTGGAGCTGGGCGCGCTGATCGAGCGATTCGCCGTTGAACCTGAGGACGTCGACGCTCGGGTCCTGCACCGTTGCGCTCAGGGGGAGCCTTATGTCCAGCGTCTTCAGCTGGCCCTGTTCCAACGTGATCTGATCGGGCATGTCGAACACGCTCTGCATCCGCGCGTCGAGCATCACCACGAGGAAAACGAGCGCGAACAGGCACCCTATGCCCTTTTTCAACAACTTGCCTTGCACACAGCCACATCCCGGTTTTTGTATTGGGAGACTGTGTATAGTCTTATATCAAAAAGCCTGTTTTTATCCTGCCAAGAATCTGCCAAAGTCATCCGCGGCCCCGCTTGAACGCGTCCGCCTCGCTTTTCATCTGGCGCGCGTGCGCCTTTACGGCCGTCTTGTCCCTGCCCGCGCCCGAAAGCCGGGCGATCTCGCCGATTTCGCCCTCCGGATCGAGGCGCGAGACCGAAACGAACGTCTTTTTCGAATCGTCGGACTTCTCGATCAAAAAATGGGCGTCGGCCATCGCGGCGATCTGCGGGAGGTGCGTGATGCACAGGACCTGACGGTCCTTCGCGATCATACCGAGCTTCTGCGCGACGATGTGCGCGATCCGGCCGCTCAGGCCTGTGTCGATCTCGTCGAACACCAGCGTGCCCACGTCGTCGAGCTCCGCGACGATCGTCTTGAGCGCCAGCATGATCCTCGACGCCTCTCCCCCGGACACGATGCGCGCCAGGGGCATGAGGTCCTGCCCGACGTTGGGGCTAATCAGGAACTCGATATTATCAAAACCGCCGGGGCCCATGCGGCCGCCCGCTTCCCCGGGCGAAGCGGGCGGGCTTGAGAGCGCGATCTCGAACCGCGCTTTTTCGAGCCCCAGGTCCTTAAGCTGGGCGCGCACCTGCTCCGCCAGACGACCGGCCGCAGCCGCGCGCGCGCGGTGCAGCGCCGTGCACTGCGAAAAGAGCGTTTCCGCAAGACCCGCACGTTCGCTTTCGAGCCTTGCGATCACTTCTGCGCTGTTCTCGAGTTCTTCGAGTTCCTTCGCGGCCGATTCATAGAACGCGAGTACGTCCCTTACCGTCGGGCCGTACTTTCGCTTCAGGCGGGCGATCCTGTCGAGGCGCGTCTGCGTTTCCTCCAGCAACTGCGGGTCGTACGAAAACGCGGCGCGCAGGTCCCGCACGTCCAGCGCGATTTCCTCCAGCGCATAGTACGCGCTCCTCAGCTTTTCCGCGAGCCGTTCGTATTCGGGGTCCAGCGCGCGTATCTGCTCGAAACCCGAAAGCGCGCGGTCGACGGCGGCGGTCGCGGCGCGGCCGTCGGTGTCGCCGTAGAGCAGGTCGTAGGCCTCCGTGAGCGTGTCGGTGATGCGCTGGGCGTTTTGCATGCGTTTGCGCAGCGCACTCAGTTCTTCCTCCTCGTCGGGCCTGAGCCTGGCCGCGGCGATCTCTTCGGTCTGGAAGCGGAGGAAGTCCATGCGCTTTTCGCGATCGCTTTCGTCGCCGAACTTCTCCCTGAGCCTGTCCTCTATTTCCGTATACCGGCGGAAGGCTTTGGCAACGGCCCGCACCGCTTCGAGGGTTTCCCGTCCGCCGAAACGGTCGAGCATCGGCATCTGCGTCCGCTGGTCGAAGAGCGACTGGTGCTCGTGCTGGCCGTGGATGTCCACCAGCGCGTCGCCGAGCCGCCTGAGCGCGGCGAGCGTCACCGTCTGCGCATTGGCCCTGCAGATGCTCGGCCCGCTTTTGCCGATCTCCCGCGAGAGGATCAAAAGGCCTTCCGAGCCGTCCAGGCCGTATTCGGACATAGCCGCGAGCGCCGCCGCGTTTGCCCCCACGTCGAACACGCCCTCGACGCGCGCACTGTCTCCATAGAGGCCGACGAGCATGCGCTGCGTCTTGTCACCTCGCACGAGGCCCAGGGCGTCGACGATGATGGACTTGCCCGCGCCTGTTTCTCCCGAAAGCACGTTCAGGCCGCCGCCGAATTCCAGGTCCATGCTTTCAATCAGCGCGATATTGTGAATGCTCAGGCGAAGAAGCATGCCCCTACTCCCCGTCGTAGACCATGGCCTTGAATTTCTTTACGACCTCGTCCGCCATGTCTTCGGATTTCACCACGACCAGGATCGTGTTGTCGCCCGCGACGGTGCCCAGGACCTGCGGCCAGTTCAGCGAGTCGACGGCCTCCGCCGCCGCGTTGGCGCTCGCGTTGATGGTCTTGATCACCACGAGGTTCCCGGATGCCTGTATGGATACGACGGACTCCGTGAAGATGCGGATGAAGCGGTTGAACATCGAAGTCTCCGCCCTGTCTACGGAGGCGTAGCGGTAGGTGCCGTCCTTGTCCAGCACTTTAACTAGCCTGAGCTCTTTGATGTCCCGGGAAATCGTCGCCTGCGTGACGTTATGGTTTTTCTTCTTCAGTTCCCTGGCAAGCTCGTCCTGCGTTTCGATCACCATGGAGTCGATGATGTTGAGGATCATGGCGTGTCTTGCGGCCTTCATTATTTGCACCCTGTTCCTTTCTGATCCCGGGAGCCGCCGTTTTCCCCGTAGATCTTGGATCGGACGATGTCGAAGTAGCGGTAAGGTTTGATATGGGCAAGGACCGCCTGAAAAGGGGCGCGGCGTACGATCGCCTCGTCGTTACCGGATATGCGGGCCCCGAATTTGCCGTCGACCAGAAGGTCCAGTTCCCGGTGCCCGTCGTGCGGGCGGATCCGTATCACGCTATCGCCCGGCACGACCACGGGCCGCATGCCGGCCACGTGCCCCGATATCGGGGTGACGAGAAGGGCGTCGAGCGACGGATGCACGAGGGGCCCGCCGCACGAGAGCGCGTAGGCGGTCGAACCGGTCGGGGTCGAAACGAGGACCCCGTCGCCGACGACGGTCCCGGCGAACTCGTCCTGAACGAAGATGTCCAGGCGGACGATGCATGCATATTTATCCCTCGTAATGCTCACGTCGTTGAAGGAGGCGTAGCGAAACCCGGCAGCTTCTTTGCCGACGGGTCGGACGGCGGCCTGGAGCATGCTCCGCCTGTCCAGCGTAAAGGCGCCGCTGTCGATCGCGTCCAGCACTCCGGCGATCTCCGTCGGCGGGACTTCGCTGAGAAAACCGACGCGGCCCATGTTGATCCCCAGCACCGGTTTTTCCAGGTGCGCCGCGGCGTTCACCGCGCGCAGCACGGAGCCGTCCCCTCCCAGCGACAGAATAAGTTCCGCTTCGGCGCAGATTTTCGACATGGGGAGTCCTTCCCTCACGCCTATGCGCCCGGCCAGTTCGGCTTCCACGATGCAGCCGTGTCCGCGCGCCTCGAGATCATGGACCAGTCTGAGGGCCACGTCTTCCGTATTCGTCTTCGTTAAATTGGCCAGGATGCCAATCTTCAAGCGCAGTCACCGCCTATATTTATGCATACTTAGTATTATTATAGAAAAGAGTACGGGGTTTGGCAATGCGTCAGAAGAAATTCAGTCCAGCTGCGCGTGGGCCTGTGCTGCCGCCCGCTGGACGGACACGGGATTTTCAGGCGGGTCGACGGACAAAAAAAGCAGGAATTCGATGTTGCCTTCCGGCCCTTTTACCGGGGAAAAATCGAGCCCGCGCACATAATAACCCGACTTCCTCGCGTGCTCCATCGTCTCGAGGATCACCTCTTCGTGCACGCCCCTGTCGCGCACGACGCCGCGCCTGCCGACTTTCTCCCTGCCTGCCTCGAACTGCGGTTTTACGAGCACTACCGCTTGCGCGCCTTCTGCCATGCACGCGCGCAGCGGGGGCAGTATCAGGCGGACGGAGATAAACGAAACGTCTACCGCCGCGAACTCGAGGGCTTCATCGAACATACCGGGCTCGAGGTTGCGCGCGTTGGTGCGTTCCATCACCACCACTCTAGGGTCGGTCCTCAGCCTGTAGTCGAGCTGGCCGTACCCCACGTCCACGGCGTACACTTTGCACGCGCCGCGGCGCAGCATGCAGTCCGTGAATCCGCCCGTCGAGGCGCCTATGTCGGCCGCCACTTTTGAACAAACGTCGATCGGGAATACTTCCATTGCCTTATCGAGCTTGAGCCCGCCCCGGCTCACGAAGCGGTCGCTTTTCAACTCCAGGGCGATTTCGTCCGCGTCCGTCACCTGCATGGACGGTTTTTCGGCGCGCACGCCCTTCAAGCGCACCTCGCCCGCCATGATGTAGCGCCTCGCCTGCTCCCGGCTCTTTGCGAGGCCGCGGCGGACCATCTCCGTATCCAGCCGTTGCCTGGGCAAACCGGTTCCATCCCCCCTCTTATCTGTCTCCCGCGATGAGGGCGACCGTGCGCCCTACGAAATAAACGATCTCCTTGCTCCTGCGCAGCGCCAGCGACTTTCCGACGGCCTTACCGCCCACCGTCACCGCCGCGATAAGGCTGCTTATCACGATGTCGGCGACGAGTTCGAAGGAGCTGCCGGCCGTGAGTATGAGGCTAAGGGCGATCGTCGCCCCCGCCGCGCCGCTCACGATCCCGCAGATGTCGCCGATCACGTCGTTGCAGATGTTCGAGTACACGGAAGCGTTGTTGATGATGCGGATGCAGCGACGCGCCCCGAACACGCGCTTTGCCGCCATGGCGACGAAAGGCGCGCAGTCGGCCGCCGCGATCGCGATGCCTATGATGTCGAACACGATGCCGACGCTGATGAGCAGGGCCAAAACGAAAACAGCCACCAGTAACGGGACATTTCTCAGGAAAAACTGCGAAACGACACTTATGCCGATGGCTATTATAAACGTAAGGATCGTGATCTTCAAAGCCCACAGGCGTATGGATTTTCGTTTGGGCTTTTTCTTATTCTGTGTGCTGGGCACAGCGCCGGTCCTCAATAATTATCAAATAATCGGTGGTGGCACGCCAGGTAGACCTTGCGGCTTCGGTCCAGTTGGATTTCCCCGCAGAGTACTTCCCGTCACCGATAGAAGCGGTTTCCCATTAAACTCTGCGGCGCCATGTCGCCAAAGGCGCGACTGGATTGCCATTCAGACCACACTATAATCCCCGGCATGCCTTAGTTACAGCCTAGGAGCTTTCCTCAACAGCTACCTGATCCTTAGCCTCTTTTGCAGGAAGGGTTTCACAGGGCAATCGCCCCGCCGGCTTGGCCAAACCGGACGAAGGCGTGATCCCTGATCCGCACGGTCCCACTCAAGGCAGGCTACACTGTACACAGCCTGCTCGACCGCATTACAGGTTTAATCCTAAGGAGTATCATGTAGAAACGATACCCGCATAGGTCTCCACGGAGGCTGGGTCAATGTCCGCATGCCATTGCGGGTTGCCCTTCCTCCTTAACCCCCAGCATCAGCCCCCGACTGGGCGTCAGAAGCCAACACCAGGGACTTCATCGATGTGCCCTTAACGAATTTTTAGCCCCGTTTTCAGAACCAGTTTGCTGACTAGGATACTGCACCACCGATAAAGAAGTATAGCATACTTTGTTTAATTAATCAAATCCCGCGCACACCGGGCTTAAATCAGCTCTCGCGCCTGCCGAGGACCGCCGCGAGTTCCGTCAAAAATGCGGCCCTTTCCCCGAAGCACGAGATGTGCGCGCGCGCAGACCCGACGAGCTCGTCCACCTTTTTCCGGGCGGCGTCGAGCCCGTACAGCGCCGGGTAGGTCAGCTTCTTCGCCCGCGCGTCGCTCCCCGTGTGCTTGCCCAGCTTTCTGGCGTCGCCGACGACGTCGAGTATGTCGTCGGTGATCTGGAAGGCGAGGCCGACGTCCGATCCGTAGGCGCGCACGGCCCCTGACTGCATTTCGTCCGGGGAACAGAGGTAGAGGCCCGAAAGCAGGGACGACACGATCATCGCGCCGGTCTTGTTGCGGTGGATGAATTCGAGCACTTTTCCGTCGGCTTCCCCGCCGTCCTGGCAGTAAAGGTCCATGCACTGCCCGCCGACCATGCCAAATACGCCCGCCCCCGACGCGACCTGGCGTATGGCCAGGAGGTGTCCCTGGGCGTTGTTCGGGTGTTTCAGCGCGTTGTCGAGTATGATCTCGAACGCGTAACTCAACAGCCCGTCCCCGGCGAGCACGGCCATGCCCTCGCCGAACACCTTGTGGTTGGTGGGCCTGCCGCGGCGCAGGTCGTCGTCGTCCATCGCGGGAAGGTCGTCGTGGATGAGAGAGTACGTGTGGATCATCTCCAGGGCGCACGCAACGGGCAGCGCTTCGTTTGCGTCGCCCCCCAGCAGCGCATTCGCGCTCAGCGCAAGGACGGGGCGCAGGCGTTTGCCCCCCGAAAAAAGGCTGTATCCCATCGCCGACTTAAGCGGTTCCGCGATCTCGGCCGTATCGTCGAAATACGTCCCGAGCGCCGCTTCGACGATGCGCACATAGCCGTCATAGGTTGTTTTGAAGTCCATTTGCCTCATCCTCTTCCGGTGCGAAGGGGATCTCTTCGCCCTCGTCCTCGCCGCACGCGAGGATGTTCACGCGCGCCTGCGCGGTTTCGAGCATTTTTTCACAGGTCCTGCTCAGTTCCATGCCTTTTTCGTACAACGCCATGCTTTCCTCGAGGTCGAGCTGCTCTTCCTCCAGGCGCCGCACGATCTCCTCCAGCTCCTGCATGGCCTTTTCAAAGGGCGATTTCCTCTTAGCCAATCAGTTTCCCGCCTTTCCGTCCGTATGCACGTCCTCGACCGCCACATTGGCCCTGCCGTCGTGGTAAAAAAGGTCCAGCTTCTGCCCTGACCGCAGCTTTTTGGCGCCTAATACGAGCCTGCCTGTTTTGGCGTCGCGGGTGTAGGCGTATCCCCTCGAGAGCACCTGCACGGGCCCGAGCGCCCGCAGCCGGAGGGCGCACGCGCTGTAGCGCCCCGACTGGCGGTCGAGGACCGCCTGCGCGCAGGCGGTGAGGCGTTTGGTCCGCTCAAATAGGCGCGCATTCAGCGCCGCGATCCTTTCTTCGGGGTGCAGGCGGCAAAGGCGGGAGAGCAGATGCTCCGCGTCCATGAAGCCCTTGTCGAGCCTTTTTCGGACCAACCGCAGCAGGCGCTCGCGCCGCCCGGCCAGTTCCGCGAGCAGCGCGGCCTTTTCCATCACCGCGAGTTCCGCCGCGGCCGACGGCGTGGGCGCGCGCAGGTCCGCCGCAAAATCGGCGATCGTGAAATCCGTCTCGTGCCCCACCGCCGAAATGACCGGTATCCGGCTCCCGGCGATCGTGCGCGCGACGATCTCCTCGTTGAAAGCCCAGAGTTCCTCGATCGACCCGCCCCCGCGGCCCAGTATGATGACGTCGACGCGGCCCAGCCGGTTGAAGACCCTGATCCCCCGCGCGATCTGCGCGGCCGCGCTCGTCCCCTGGACGTTGGCCGGGCAGATGGTGATCTTCACGCTGTCGTTGCGCCGCGTGAGCACGTGGATGATGTCGCGAACGGCGGCGCCCGTCGGCGAGGTCACGACCCCTACCGCCCGCACGTAGCGCGGGATCGGTTTTTTTGCCTCCGGCGCGAACAGCCCCTCGGCAAAAAGCTTCGCCTTGAGCGCCTCGAACTTCTCGTAATAGAGCCCGAGGCCCTGCGGCTCGATCTCCTGGACATAGAGTTGGTACTGCCCGTCGCGTTCGTAGATCGAGACGTATCCCCGCGCGCACACTTTCGCGCCGGAGCATATGTCGAACCTCACCTGCCTGGCGCTGCTGCGGAACATCACGCAGCGGACCACCGCGTGCGCGTCCTTGAGCGAAAAATACAGGTGCCCCGATGAATGGCGCTTGAAGTTGGAGATCTCGCCGAGCACGCTGAGGTCCCTGAGCCTTTCGTCGGAAGCGACCAGTTGGGCGACGTAGGCGTTCAGCGCGCTCACCGACAGGGGCTTTGCCGGCTCAGCCATAGATCTCGCCCGCTTCCACGGTGTTTTCCAGCAGCATCGCGACCGTCATCGGGCCAACGCCGCCCGGGACCGGCGTGATATGCCCCGCGACCCTGGCGGCCGAGGAGAACTCGACGTCGCCGTGGAGCTTTCCGTCCGCGCCGCGCGTCGTCCCCACGTCGATGACGATGGCGCCCGGTTTGATCATGTCCCCCCGGATGAACCCTGGCTTACCGGCCGCACAAACGAGGATGTCGGCCTGGCGCGTGATGGAGGGCATGTCCGCCGTTTTGGAATGGCATACGGTCACGGTGGCGTTATGGTTGAGGAGCAGGAGCGACGTCGGCTTCCCCACGAGGTTGCTGCGCCCGACCACGACGGCGCGGCGGCCTTCGATCGGCCGGCCTGTGCTTTCGATCAGGCGGAGGACGCCCTTGGCCGTACACGCTACGAAACCGTTCCTCCCCAAACTCAGGCAGCCGATGTTGTGCACGTGCAGCCCGTCGACGTCCTTTTGCCAGGGGATGGACATCAGCACCGAATCCCTGTCGAGGTGGGCGGGCAGCGGGAGCTGCACGAGGATGCCGTGCACGTCCGAGTCGTATGCGAGCCTTTTCACCAAAAGCATCAACTCGTCCTGCGAAGTCGAATCCGGCAGGCGCGATACTCTGGAGCATATCCCGACTTCGTTGCACGCGCGCTCCTTATTGCGCACGTACGTCCTGGAAGCCGGGTCGTCCCCGACCAGCACGACGGCCAGGCAGGGCGTGACGCCTTTTTGTTCCCTGAGCAGCCTTATCCGGTCCTTCAGCCCTTCCCGTATCTCCCGTGCGATCGCTTTCCCGTCGATAATCTCTGCAGCCATGTATGTCCTCCCACCATGGTATTCGTCAAAAAACCGGCTTATGGCAGACCCCCATAGGCCGGATCATCGCTTGGCCGCGTCACGTCGACCCGGCCGTGCCGCGCTTGTGGATGGCGTTGTCCCTGATAAATTTCCCCAGCACGCCGTTTATGAACTTCGCCGCCTGTTCCCCGCTGTACTGCTTGGCCAGGCCGACGGCCTCGTTCGCGCTCACGCCCTCCGGGATGTCGTCCCTGAAAAGGAGTTCGTATATGGCCACGCGCAGTATGGCGGCGTCCACGCGGGGCATGCGCGACAGCTTCCAGTTGACGGCGTAGTTCCCGATCTGCTCGTCTATCCTCGCGGCGTTTTTCTCGACGCCGTCGAGCACGTCCGAAAGGTAGGCGCGGTCCTCGTCTGAAAGGAACACGTCCCCGGCCTGGGCGCAGTAATCGTCTATGCTGCCCCCGCCGCCCATCGAACGCTGGTAGACAAGGCATACGGCCGCTTCACGCGCTGCTTTTCTTGGCATCGTTCCCTCTCTTACTTCGATTTGAACTGAAAAAGCCTGTCGATGAACTCGTTGAAGTTCTTCCCGCGATCGATGCGCGACCCCAGGTAAACGCCCAGTCCGATCAGCAGGAACAGCAGGAGCGTACGCCAGAAATTGATGGTCATGATCAGTACGGCAACGAGTAAACCGAAGACTCCGCCTGCCACCTTGCCCTGGTTCGTCTTCAGAAAGCTCCTGATATTATCTTTCATCTCCCGCAGCCTCCGTCCCTATTCAACACGCGGTTTGGGCAGGTTCGCCATATCCTCGACGTATACGAGTATCTCTTTAACATTTATACCCGAAAGAGTTTCTATATAATCCTTTAATGTGCTCTGCAACTGCGCGCTGACCTCGGGGATGACCGCCTCGGGCATCAGGGACAGGCGCAGGCGGATTCGCACCCCGTTTTCCACCAGTCCGACCGATGATTTCACATCGCGCACCTTTTCGTGCTGGCGCACGTGTTTTTGCGCCATCGCGTCGAGCGCCGAGAGCGAGATGCGCACGGCCCCGTGGTCCATCACCTTGATGAGCGCGCTCTGCGGCGTTTTCGGGGCGGCCCCCGAAAAGAGCAGCTTGATGCAGATGACCGTGACGAGGAGCGCGGCCGCGACCACGAGGGCGGCGTAGAGAAGGTTGTCATACACCGCCTGGGAAAAGGCGATCATGTCCTGAAGCGGGATCACCCGGAGCATCGTGAGCGCACCCAGTACGGATACGGCCACGCCGCAAAGACACAACACCACCAGCAGGATCCTGTCGACTATTGACATTCTCATAGCATGTCCTCCTTCGAATCAGCGGGAATAAAATGTTTAATCGCACAAATGCCGACGCTTCGGCCGGCAATTGGGCCGGCGCTTCGGCCGGCATTATAGGAAGCTGTGCATCAGGTTCAGCGTACACGCGGGGGTTCGGGCTCCTTGATCTCTTTTTCGAACTGGATACCCTGGATGTGGACGTTGACCTCGACGACCTTGAGCCCCGTCATGTTTTCGACGGCCTTCCTGACCGACTCCTGCACCGCCGTGGCGACTTCCTGGATCTTTGCGCCGTACTCGATCACGATGAACGCGTCGATCGCGGCCTCGTGGTTGCCCACTTCCACTTTGATCCCTTTGGTGAAGTTCTTGCGGCCTACCAGTTCCACGATGCCGTCGACAACGCCGCCGCTCATCCCGGCGACGCCGGACACCTCCATCACGGCCAGCCCCGCTATCGTCGCGATGACGTCGTTGGCATACGAAACGGTGCCTTTATTATCCGAATTTTCGGAATTTGCGTTGTAATCGGTTTTTTCACTCATAATCCTATCCTCCCCGCCTTTTACACAATTATAGCAAACCATTTTCCATTTGTACATCTTTTAACCGCCGGGGATGATTTTGATGTTCTCGGCGCTTTCGCCCGTCTCGCGCCGCACGATGTCCAGGATCTGCGCCGCCTGTGCGTCCGTGATCTTGCCGGCGCCGACCACGACGTTCACGCTGCCGGTGCGCAGCGTAACGATGGCGTCGGTAAATCCCTTTGCCTTGAGCAGGCCCTCGATGATCATTTCTTTTTCCATGATCCTGGTCAGTTCAATCTTCTGGTCCTGGGCGTCTTTCAGGCTTTCCTTGTCGGAATTCGTATTGGTGATGATCGAATCCAGGTACTCGATTTCCTTTTGCCGCACGCTCTCGCGCTCTCCCCTGAAGGAGGCGAAGAAACCCGCGGCTTCCGTGTTGCCCAGCACGGTTTCCAGCTGCGCTCCGGTCGCCCCGGGCGTTGCGGCGGGAGCCGTGGGAGTCGCTGCGGCGGAGGTCTGCGCGGTGGGTCCCGGGCTCGCGGCCACCCCCGCGTCCACGTCCGCGACCGCCATGTCCGCTTCCCTCTGTCCGGCGCTGAACCGGTAGTTGACGTATCCCGCTGCGATGAGCATCAGCACGAGCACGCCCAGGATGATGTATCTCGCATTGGCCTTTAACATAAGCTTTATCCTCCTCACCTTAAACCTATTTCATCACAAAAACTTCCACCTGGCGCGGGTCCACGTCGAGTACGGTGCACACGGCCTGCGCAAGCTGCATGCGCACGGATATGTCGCCGGCTCCCTTAGCGATCACCACCACGCCCCGCACCTTCGGCTGGTCCTCGCGCAGCACGACCGCCTCGGAGCTGCCTTCTTTCTGGACGGTCACCAGCTCGTTCGACGTGGTTTCCGACTTCGTCGTGCTCTGGTTCCCGCCCTGGTTCTGATCCTGTGTGTCCGTCTGCGTCTTCGTGTTCATTGCCGGCACCAGCTGGGATCCCGACTCGTACGTGACCATCACCTCGACCTCCCCCGCGCCCGAGATGCTGGAGAGCACCCGGGCGAGGCGCTGTTCGATGCCGGCCGCCTGCGCCTGCTGGGGGGTCGGGGCCGGCGACGGTTCCCCGGACCCGGCGGGCGGTGCGAACGAGGTAAAGTAAATAAAGGCGATCGCGGCTATGATTACGATGATGATGACCGTGTCCAGCCCTTTCTTCCCTTTCAGGGACCGGAGCAGCTTCATGATTCCTTGTTTTTTTTCCATGGTTTACCCCTCACCGTCTCCGGGACGTACATCTTTACTATTCATATGGTGTCATCGAACGGTTTATACCCGTATCCGTATACCGTTGCCGCCATTGTTCAGCATCCAGCGAAAAAAATTCCGCGTCCCCCGACCCCAGCCACCCGATGACCGGCGCCACGGCGCACGCGAGCAGCACGACGCCTATCGCCAAAGCCCCGAACCTGCGCATGGCGCCCGAGGGCATGAGTATCTCGAGTACGGAAAACAGCAGGGTCAGCATGACCAGCCTCAAAACGTACTGCATAACGGCGTCCATCACATCACCTCATCATCACGCTCACGTTTCCCGCCCCCAGCATCAGCGATACCGCGATGAAGAACATCGCGCCCACCGACAACACGGCGACGAAGAGCATGGTCACCGTCGCCGATACCGAGTCCATGCACTCGGACAGGCGCTTGTCGCTCACCGGTTCGACCAGCGCCGCCGCGACCTTCAGCGAAAGCGCGACGGCCAGCAGGCGGATGAGCGGCGTGAGCAGCACCGCCACGATGGAAACGAGGCCCGTCACTCCTGCTGCGTTCTTGACGATGAGCGAACACCCCAGCAGCGTGTCCACCGTGTCGGACATGTACCCTCCCACGACGGGGATCGCCTTGTCGATCGTGAACTTGGCCGTGCGGATCGTGATGCCGTCCAGGGCAGCGGCGTTCATGCCCTGGAGCGTCATGATCCCGACGAACACCGTGAAGATGATCCCCGTCGCCCACTTTACCCCCGTCGCGAGGACCTTGCCCATGCGCTTTACGGGAAAACGCTCCGACATCCGGCTGACTATGCCGATCAGCCCGCTCATGAGCACGAGCGGCATGATGACGTCGCGAATGAAGGACGACACGGCCCCGGTCAGCATCGCCATCGCCGGCTGGAACACGCCCGCCGCGGCCGCGTTCCCCATCGCGGTGAGCACTGTGATGAGTATGGGGAACAGCGCCTGCATCAGGTCGACCATGGCGTTTATAGCGTCGCGGGCCGTCCCGACGCACTGCCAGAGCAGGTGCACCAGCACCGTCGCCATCAGCAGATAGACTACGTAATGGGCGATCTCCCCCACGCCCTCGCTCGCGAAGGACGAACGCAGGTTGGTGAGCAGGCCACTGATAACAGCCAGGGCCACGAGGCTGACAAGAAGGCCGATCCGTCCGCCCACCTCGCCGAGGAGCAGCCTGAACACGAGTTCGATCAGGTTCACGGGGTCGACCCGCGCGCCGACCTCGGCGAACTGGCCGATGATCGATGCGAGCGCGTCGTCCCCCAGTATCCCGCGCGCCTGCTCCGGCACGCCGCCAAGGACCCGTTCCCAGTCGCTCAGGTCGAGCCCCTGGATCTGGTTCTGCACCTCCTGGCGGACCGTGTCCGTTTGCTCTGTTGTGTCCGTCCCGTTCCCGCCGTCGTCCTCGGCGCACACCGCCGCCGGGGACAGTGTGAGGACGAGGAACACGCACACCGCGATGGCCAACTTCTTCATTCGTTTCTCCCGCTTCAAACAATACTGGCGATCATCCTGAGGAGCGACGCGATGACGGGGATCGAGACCGCGACGATCATCACCTTCCCGGCGAGTTCGACCTTCCCCGCGAGCGAAGTCTCCCCGGCGTCCTTGCATATCTGCACGCCGAATTCCGCCAGATACGCCATGCCGACCACCTTTATCACCACCAGCAACTGGTCGCTCTTAAGCCCGAACTGTTCCCCGATCCGTTCGATCTCGTCCACCACGCCGACAAGCTGGTCGGACACCAGCAACAGCACCAGCGCCCCGGCAGCGACCCCCAGCTGCAGCGCGAGTTCGGGCCGATGATTTTTCAGCACCAGCGCCAGCATGGCCGCCAGCACCGTCAGGGCAACGATCTGGATCAGATCCATGCCTCTTCCTCCTTGGTCAATAGAGCCCGAAAATCCGCTTTATGCTGTCGAACAGGTTGCTCACGAGGTCGACGACCATCAGCAGCACGATGACCAGGCCGGCGATCGTGGTCATCGTCGCCATATCGTCCCTTCCCGCTTTGACCAGGAGCTGGTGCAGAACCGCCACGAGGATGCCGATGGCGGCGATACGGAAAACGAGGTCAACACTCATTGCGTACGATCCTTTCTTTCGTTGGTCGGGCGGTTCACGCGAGCAGCAGCGCGACGGCAAGCCCGGTCATCCATCCCAGCGACCTGTACAGCCTCGATTTTTTCTCCTGTTCCTCGCGCGCCTGCGAGAGGTTCATGTGCAGGCGCTCGATCACAAAGCCGAACCTCGCGTCTGCCTGTTGGGTATCGAGGGCGCTAAGCGAAGAAAAGAATTCGCAGAGTGCGTTCAGGTCGTCGTCGCGGAGTTCATGCAGCTCCGCCGCCTTCGCTTTTTCCAGCGCGTCCGCGATCACGGCGCCGGGCAGGGCGTCGACCTCCTCGGCCATGCGAACGCCCGCCTGCCTGAGCACAGCGCCGAGCCCTCGTTCGTGTCCCGCCTTATAAAGCGCGTCCTGCATCTGCAGCTTCCAGTGGAGCATATAGCCCTGCAGCCGCCGCAGCGTGTCTATCGCCAGCTTGATCTGCTCGACGCGCCCAAAAAGCCGTCCCGCCCGCCTTATTCCCCACAGGCCGCAGGCGATTACCACCATGCACAGCGCCGCTACCCGCAACAAACCCGCCCCCCCTCCTCGTGCGGCGGGGAGTAGAGCGTGCGCATGCCCGGCAGGGCGAACACGCCACGGATGCTGCCCACCCCGCCCGCGCGCCACAGGACCACGCACCGCGTAAACACGTCCTGCCCGGCGCAGCCCGCGAACGCGGGGCGCCGCAACACCTGGTCGACGGTGTCCCCGTGCGCCGAAGCGATCACGGCGACCCCGCCGCCCGCCGCGTCGCGCACGGCCTCGAGTTCTTCCGGCCGGGCCAGTTCGTCCACGACCAGCACGTCGGGAGCCATCGCGCGCACGAGCATCTGCATCCCCTCCGCTTTCGGGCACCCGTCGAGCACGTCCACCCGGGGCCCCAGCTGCGTCTGCGGGACCCCTCCATAGCAGGCGGCGATCTCCGAGCGCTCGTCCACCACGCTGACATGGAATCCCCCGCATCCGGCGAATCCCGTGCTCAGGCTGCGCGCGATGTCGCGAAGCAGCGTCGTCTTCCCGACGCCCGGCGGGGACACGACGAGCGTGGAATGCACGCGCTGCCCCTCGACAATAAACGGGAGAACGGGGTCGGCGCAGCCGATGACCTCGCGCACGATGCGTATGTTGAAGGACGCGCACGGCGAAATGATGGTGGGCACGCCCAGGCGTATCACCGTCTTCCCGCAGAAGCCCACGCGATACCCGCCGGGCAGGGTCGTGTACCCGCACTGGAGCTCGTGCTCCACCGCGTACACCGACGCGCGCGTCACGCGCTCGAAGATTTCGCCGACGTGTTCCGCGCCGATGCGAAGAGCCTCCTTCGGCACGACGGATCTCCCGTGCGCGTCGACGAAGATGTCTTCGCCGCCGGCCGCCACCATCAGCGGGCGCGAGGCGCGGATACGCAGTTCCTCGACGCGCGCGGCGGTGGTTTCGTCGAGCGCGCGCAGCGCGCAGCGCAGGTCTTTGGGAAGATACTGCGAAAGCTCCTGCTGCCACCTTGCGCTCATCGGCGTTTCCTCCCGTCACCCTGGTTTCATGTAATGCATATGCAGCCGTTGCGTGGTTTATCACAACAAAGGGCCGTTTTGCGGACGGGATATTCTTTATCCCGCCTTCCCCGCCACAAAGGGCCAAAAACGAAAAAACGGCGGTGTGACCCGCCGCCGTTAAGAGATAGGTTGCCGGAATATATTTTTCAGGGGTTGAACTCCAGACCTCCGTCCCAAAAAGCAGCAAAGAAACGCGCCGGAAGCGCGTCTCTAGGCCGTCGACAAACCCCTTCGGGGATTGCCGACGGTTTCCTGCGATCTAACGCACATGTCGTCATGCCCCTGTATTTAAGCTTTTTTGACAGAAAGAAACGCGCAAGAGCGCGTTTCTTTTCCGGGTGAAACCTGCGAAGGCTCTGTACTATTAGGAACAGGCTCAGTCTTCGTCCTCTTCCGGCTCGCTAAGGCCGGTGATCGGGGTGTTGCATTCCGGACAGATCAGTTCGTTCTCCGACCCGACCATGCTCCGGTCAAAGTACACGACCTCGCCGCATTCCGGGCACTCGACGCTTTCGAATCGTTCGGCCAGGGCTTCGGCCATTTCGTCGAAATCGTCCTCGCCGTATTCCTCTTCGTCGCCGGCGTCCTCGTACTCCCGGTCTTCGTCCCAGGCGCCGATCTTCTCTTCGAGCATCTGGAGGTAATCGAGCAATTCCTCGTTCTTTTCCTCGATCTCGTCGATCGTTTCGACGATTTCCTCCATCACCGAAACGAGCGCCATCAAAAAGCGTCCCTGATCGGTTTCGTCATCGATTTTCATGCCTTCGGCAAGGCCGTGGATAAAGGACATCCTCTCGGTAAGATAACTCATGTTTTCTCCTCTCCGGCGCGTTGGCGCTAGACGCGCTCCATGTATTCGCCAGTACGGGTGTCGACCCGGATCACATCCCCCTGTTCGACGAAAAGCGGGACCATGAGCGTGTATCCCGTTTCAAGGGTGGCCGGTTTCGTCGCGCCGGTGGCCGTGTCACCTTTGAAGCCGGGGTCCGTTTCCGCCACTTCCAGTTCCACGAAGTTGGGCGGGTCCACCGAGAACGCTTCGCCTTTGAAGAATTTGATCTGCACGTCCATGTTCTCCTTTATGAACGGCAGCGCGGACTCCACCATGTCGCGGTCGAGCGGGAGCTGTTCGTACGTCTCCGTGTCCATGAAGTAGTAGAGCTGCCCGTCGCTGTAAAGGTACTGCATGTCCTTTTTCTCGACGCGCGCCCTGGGATGTTTTTCGGTCGGGCTGAAGGTCCTCTCCAGCACCGCCCCCGTCACGACGTTCTTGATTTTCGTGCGGACGAACGCCGCGCCCTTGCCGGGCTTCACGTGCTGGAAATCCACGATGCTCCATACCTGCCCGTCCAACTCGATGGTGATGCCCTTCTTGAAATCGCCGGCCGATATCATAAGCTACCTCCGTCAGTCAATGATGATGATGTCCCTGGTCGCGAGCGTAAGGATTTCGAGCCTGTCTCCCCTCACGACGCACAGGTCCTCGATGCGCACGCCGCCCGTCCCTTCGATATAGACGCCCGGCTCCACGGTGATGACCATGCCCTCTTCGAGCACGCCGTCAGCCGTGGGAGAGACGCGCGGCGCCTCATGGACATCCAGCCCGACTCCGTGCCCGAGCCCGTGTCCGAAACACCCGCCGTAGCCCGCCTCGATAACGACGTTTCGGGCGAGGGCGTCAGCGTCCCTGCAGGCCATGCCGGCCCTGATGCCGGACAGCGCCGCTTCCTGGGCATTTCTGACAACATTATATACGCTCTCCAGCGCTTTATCAATCGCGCCGATGAAGATCGTCCGGGTAAAATCGGAGCAGTAGGCGCCGCAGGCCGCGCCGAAGTCGAGCACCAGCGCGTCCCCCTTCTGAAGGAGGCGGTTGCCCGGTTTCGCGTGGGGGAGCGCGCTGTTCGGACCCGACGCCGCGATCGTGTCGAACGCCGTCGCGCCGCATTTTTTTCTGAGCAGGCAATCGATCTCAAGCGCCACGTCCTGCTCGCGCATGCCCGGTTCCACGACGTCGCATATCCGATAAAAAGCCTCGTCGGCGGCCGCCGCCGCCTCGCGTACTCTCTCGATCTCGTCCGGCGTCTTTACGGACCGCATCGAGGAGAGGATGTCCCCGGCCCAGACGAGTTCGACGTCCGGGCCCAGAAGTTCCTGCATCCGCCTGTGTCCGCTGACCGGCACGCGGTCCTCTTCGAAGCCCAGCCTCCGCACGCCCAAATCCCTGCAGGCGGCGGCGACCCTCGAAGCGGTCTCCCCGCCCGCGCACTCTACCACCTTGAAGCCCTGCGCCTCTTCCTTAGCCTGGGCCGTATACCTTGAGTCCGTGAACAGCTTCCGTGAGGACGGGTGTATCAACAGGGCCCCCGCGCTCCCCGTGAACCCGCTCAGGTACCGCCGGTTGGAAGGGTCCGTACACCAGTAGGCGTCGAGGCCACGTTTTTCAAGCGCCTCCGCCAGCGCCCCGTATCGCATCAGTCTCCCCCGCCTTCCGTTTCCGCCAAAGCGGCCTCATACATCCGTTTCATCTCGGCGGCGTCGTGGGCCATCGTCCCGCGCGATTCGCAGATGACCACGGGAGTGAGCTTTCGCGCGGCGAGTTCTGCCGCAAGCGGCGCGAACTCGGGCCCGTACTGCGTGTCCTTCAGCGTCCAGTGCCGCCGTTCGCCCGCCGCCGAATACTCGATGCGGCTGTAGTGGATGTGCACGTTTTTGAGCCTTTCCGACCCTAGTGCGTTTTCCACCGCGTCGAAGACGGCCGCGTAGTCCGCCCGCGTCCGAAGGGAGCCCCGCCCCCGCGCGTTGATGTGCCCGAAGTCGAGCGCGGGGAGCAGCGCGTCGTCCAGCGCGCACAGCGAAAGCACCTCATCGACCGTGCCCAGCTGGCTCAGCCTGCCCATCGTTTCCATGCACAGGACCACGTCGTCGAACCCCATCTCGCGCTTGATCCCGAGTATGTACAGAAGGCTGGCCTTCGCTTTTTCGAGGGCCTCGTCCCGGTCGATTTTCGAGGCCGAGCCCGGGTGCACCACGACGCGCGTTGCCCCCATGTCCCGAGCGGCCGATACCGCTTCGATCACGTGCCGGATGTTTCGTTCCTGTTCCTCGGGGGTCGATACGGCGAGGTTGACGTAATAGGGCGCGTGCGCGCTCATCGCGATGCCGTACGCCTTCGCCTCTTCGCCGATCCGTTTCGCCGTCTCCGTTTTGATGCGCACGCCGTGCCCGAACGAGTATTCGAAAGCGTCGAGCCCCAGGCCGTGCAGCCATTTCGGCGCCTGCCACGTGTGCTTGTACCCCTGCTGATAGAACGCGTCGGAATTCCCAGACGGCCCGAAACGAATGCCCGGCATGTCCCGCCCCCTGTCGCTTTTTTTGCATTATACCATGTAATTTTGGGAGAAAGCGCCTCAATCTCCGCCTTCGTTGAGTTTTTTGCATAGTTTCTGCAGCGCGCGTTTTTCTATCCGCGAAACGTAGGACCTGGAAATGCCCAGCAGGCGGGCGATCTCGCGCTGCGTGAGGATGCGGCTGCTGCGAAGTCCGTACCGCAGTTCGATCACGACGCGTTCGCGCTTGGTGAGCGCGGTGCGGATCATCCTGCGCACCTTCGCGGCCTGGAGCTTACGTTCCACCTCCTCCGTCACCGAATCATCCTGCGTGTGCAGGATGTCCATCAGGCTCATCTCGTTGCCGTCGCGGTCCGTGCCGATCGGGTCGTTTAATGAGATCGACTGGTTCGGCTTTTTCGAAGCGCGGATCGACATGAGTATCTCGTTTTCGATGCAGCGCGCCACGTACGTGGCAAGCTGCGTCCCCTTGTTCATGTCGTAGGTGGAGACGCCCTTGATAAGGCCGATCGTGCCGATGGAAATCAGGTCCTCGATCTCCTTGCCCGTGTTGGTGTATTTCTTGATCACGTGGGCTACCAGCCGCAGGTTGTGTTCGATCAGCGCGTCCCTCGCTTTCTCGTCGCCCTGAGAAAGCCTTTCGAGATACATGCGCTCTTCTTCGGGGGTCAGCGTCTTTGGGAAGGATGACTGCCCCGAGATGTAGGAGAACAGAATGAGCGCGTTTTCGAAAATCCAGGCCGCAACGTCCAGCATGCCGTCCATCCTCCGATAACAAAGTCTGGATATAGCCTATGCGGGCCGCTCGGCGTTTTTGTATGTCCCTCGTCGGAGTGGACTGCGATTCTCTCGCCTCCTCGTCGGAGCAAACTCCGCATTCGCTCACCTTCGCGCATGCGCGAAGTCTCGATCGATCCGTCGCTCCTCCTCTTCAAATGACAGGCTTACTGCTTTTTTTGCGGTTTAATGTCAGTTTGCTGGCCATCAATGTGTTGCGAAGCGGGTTTTTGCAACGAGGCCGTGGAGATAGTACTCCACGGCCTCGTTTTCAGAACATGACTTAGCGATTTCTACAATATGGAGCGCACCTTTTCCGCCAGCGCCATCCCCAGCGCTTTGTGCGATTCCGGCTCGAGATGGATGCCGTCCTTCGGGCTGCTGTTCACGATCTGCCCCGCGTCGAAGAACTCGATCCCGTACGCGTCGGCCTGGGCTTTATATAGCCTTCCGAATTCCTGCGATTTTTCGACCGAGCCCCTGAACATCTCCTCGAAGATGCTTCCCTCGAGCGGCCCCGTCAGCGGAGGCGCCACGAGGAGCACGATGGGCTCCATATCCACGAAGGCACCCGGGCGCTGCAGCGTCTTCTGCACAAGCAGCCCGGCGCCGAAGCTCACGTCCTCGGCGGTCAGGCCGAAGCGGTATTTCAGGTCGTTCGTGCCCAAAAAAATAATAGCCAGGTCGAGGGGCGCGTGCGAGTCGAGCAGCGGTATCAGATGCTCTTTCCCGCAGCGGTATTCCTCGATCGGGTCGTCCCACACCGTCGTGCGGCCGTTGAGCCCCTCGTCGATGACGCGGTGCTCAGGGCCGAGTTCGGTCTGCATGACGGCCGGCCACCTAACGTTGTCGGGCAGGCGCCTGATATTGTTCAGCGTGTTGCCGGGGTCCCAGCCCCATGTGTTCGAATCACCGAAAACAAGAATGTTCATCCCCATATCGACTATCTCCTTTTTCTAATTGGTCTCACTGTATATAAGGAACCGGATCTGGTTCAGTCAAAAAGGATGATGAAAAGGCTTCCAACCCGGCCCGACCCTGCCAAAAGCAAAAAAGACGATCGGTTGAGAAAACCCCGCGGGCACAGAAAAGGCTCTCTTTTCTCAGCCGTATCATCCTGTATAAAACGTATCATATATACCCATATTAAGCAAGCCCCTATCGTTGCCGAGGCTACCTTGGCTTTCCCGCCGGCGCGCATACCTTAGTCCGGATTAAAGCTTTAAGGGCTACGGCCCTGCAAACCTCCGGCGAAATTTCTCATATCCGGCGCCTGGCCTCCGCGCATGCGGCGCGCGTCGTTAATACCCGTGTTCTTTGTCGAAATCTATCCACAGCGGGCGGTATTTTTCGACGTTTTGCTCGTGTTCCTCCAGCGTTTTGCTGAAAGCGAGTTCCCCGTCGTCCGGGTCCTTGTTACAGAAATACAGGTAGTTTTGAGAAAGGAAAGACTCGTCCGGATAGAGCGTGTCCTTTATTGCCTGTTCGCTCGGGTTGCAGATGGGGCCCGCCGGATAGCCGGCGTACTTGTACGTGTTGTAGGGCGAGTCGAACGCCAGGTCCTCGGCGGTAAGATTCATACGCTCCACCCCTTTGGCGTACTGGACCGACGCGCAGGACTGCAGCGGCATGCCCTTTTTCAGGCGGTTGTGCAGTACCGCCGAGACTTTCTTGAATTCGCCGGGGTTCGCTTCTTTCTGGATGACCGAGGCCAGGATCACAACCTGATCGATCGTCATCCCCATCTGCTCGGCGCGTACGCGGTATTTGTCGGAGAAAACCTTGTTGAACTGCGCGATCTGCTTGGCCATGATGGTCTTTTCCGAAGCGCCGAGGAAGATTTCGTACGTGTCGGGGAAGAGGTAGCCTTCCAGCCGGTACCTGCGTTTTACGGCCGATTCCTGCGGTATCTCGGAGATGAAATCGTAGGCCATGAAGTCTTCCCCGGTCTCGGCGAGCGAGAGGAAAACGTCGGTAGTGGCGATGAACTTGTCTTTTTTCAGTGATTCCGCCTCTTCCTCGACGGTATACCCCTCGATGGTCGTGAAGCGCACCACCCGCGGCTTGCTTTCCCCGGCGGCGAGCTTGTACATGATCTCGCGCGGGGTCATCGTCCTTTTGAACACGTAGTCTCCGGCCTTGAGGTTCGAGCCCTGGTTGTAGAAGTCCACCATGAGCTTGAATACCGTCGGGTTTCGGATCAGGCCGTGCTCGTGGAGCGTTTTCGCGATGGTCGACACGGACGAGTTGCTCTTTATGGCCACTTCCACGGGCGAACTGTCCAGAAGGCTCGCCGGCTTGAACAGGGCGAAATCGACCGCCTCGTACACCACCGTGCATACGATCACAACGAACAGCAGGCTGATGACGAAGACGATCAGTTTGTGTTTTGCCCTTTTTTTGATGCTCTCGCGGTCTACGGCCAGCTCCTCGGTTTCCGCGGCCGTACCGGCGTTCGTTGTGTCCGCCATGCTATCCCCCTGCGCCCGATGTGGTATTAACCGCTGCCTATTAATACGTTTCATTCCTTCAAAAAGTTCACGTCGATGTCCGCCGCCTCGCCGATGATGCGGTAGACGTCGCTCACGATGCGGTTCAAACGGTACTCGGCCGCGATGTAACCGGAAATATCCGCGTTGAACTGCAGCACTTCGCCGAGCTTGTTGAGCTTCTCCAGCTTTTCCTCGTTGGGAGTCCCGCCCGATAGGTATACGCTTTGGACCTCGAAGCGCAGTTTCCTGTAGGCGTCCAGCATGCTCCTGTCGTTCTCGTCGCGCTCGATCCTGTCCAGAAGCGCCCTGTATTCCCTGTACTCGGGGGACTGCTTCAGGAGGTCCGCTAGTTCGTGCGCCTTGTCGTAGATTTCCATTACGCGGCTCCTTCCCTACACTTCGACGATGATGGGCAGGATCATCGGGTTGCGCTTGGTCCTGTTGTAAAGGTAGTCCCTCAGCGCCGCGCGCACCGTGTTCTTGATCGTGTTCCAGTCGGATTGCGCCGTCTCCATGTCATAGATCGTGTCGCAGATGATCGATTTCGCGTCTTCGATAAGGTCCTCAGATTCGCGCACGTACACGAACCCGCGCGATATGATGTCGGGCAGGCCGGATAGCGTTCCGTCCTTGTGCATGGCCATCACCACGACGAAGATGCCGTCCTGCGAGAGTATGCGCCTGTCCCGCAACACGATGTTCCCGACATCGCCGATCCCCAGGCCGTCCACCATCACGGCTCCCGAGGCCACGCTGGCGCATCTTTGCGCCTCATCCTCGTTGATCTCGAGCACGTCGCCCGGATCGAGGACGAAAGCGTTCTCCCTTACTACGCCCATGCTCACGGCCAGTTCGCAGTGGCGGCAGAGATGGCGGTATTCCCCGTGCACCGGTATGAAGTATTTGGGCTTGGTGAGCGAGAGGATGATCTTCAGCTCCTCAAGGCAGGCGTGGCCGGACACGTGCACGTCCGCGAGGGACTCGTAGATCACCGTAGCGCCCTTCCTGTAAAGCTGGTTCACCACGTTGGAAACCAGCTTCTCGTTGCCGGGTATGGGCGTGGCGGAGATGATGACCATGTCCTCGGGCTCTATCTCGATCCTGTGGCCGGACGTCGCCATGCGCACGAGGCCCGACATCGGCTCCCCCTGGCTCCCTGTGGTGATGACGACCACCTGTTCGGGCAGCGTGTAGGGTATTTCCTCGATTTCTATGAGCATGCTCTCGTCGACGTTAAGGTCGCCGAGTTCGAGCGCCATGTGCGCGACGTTTATCATGCTCCGCCCCTGGAAACACACCTTGCGCCCGAATCTCAGCGCCGTGTCCACGACCTGCTGGATGCGGTGGATGTTGGAGGCGAATGTCGCCACGATGATGCGCCCCGTCGCTTTTTTGAAGAACCGCTCGAACGCTTCCCCCACCGAGCGCTCGGACATCGTGTAGCCCGGGCGTTCCACGTTCGTGCTGTCCGACATCAGGCAGAGCACGCCTTTTTCGCCGAGTTCAGCGAACTTGGGGAGGTTGACCATTTCGGTATCGATCGGCGTGAAGTCGATCTTGAAGTCTCCCGTATGCACGACCACTCCGGCCGGCGTGTGGATCGCGAGCGCGAGCGCGCCCGCGATGGAATGCGTCGTCTTGATGAGTTCCACTTTGAAGCACCCGAACTTGATGGTCTCCCCCGCGTTCACGCGGCGCAGGTCGGCCTTCATGCCGTGTTCCTCGAGCTTGTTTGCGATCAGGGCAAGCGTCAGGCGCGTGCCGTACACGGGGACGTTCATGTCCTTGAGCACATAGGGCAGCGCGCCGATATGGTCTTCATGGCCGTGCGTGATGACGATCGCGCGGATACGGTCCTTGTTGAGCAGAAGGTAGCTGATATCGGGGATGACCAGATCGATGCCCAGCATGGACTCGCTCGGAAACATGGACCCGCAGTCGAGTATCATGATGTCGTCCCCGTACTCGAACACCGTCATGTTCTTCCCGATCTCGCCGACTCCGCCCAGCGGCACGATCCTCAGCTTATTCTTTTTTTTAGATGACAAATGAAAATTTCCTCGCTTTCCGGTATGATGCCGTCCGATTCACTTAGGCATATTATACCGGATGGCGCCGGGATTGACAACCGTATTAGTCCTCGCCGGCGTCCGCGTCCCGGCCGAGTATGGCTTTGACTCTGTCTTCGTAGAAACCGGCCAGCTCGGAGGCGAACTCCACGTTGTTCGCGCGGCAGACGATCCTGCACCGCGCGCGCGACGCGTGCGGCTGTACGAGGGCGAACCCGTCCCTGTGCCTGACGCGCACGCCCTCGACCAGCAGCCTGTCCTCCGGGTCCGCGGCGGCAGAGAGTTCTTTGATGAGCGTGCCCAGCTTCTCGTGGGCGCAGTCGACCTCGCGCGTGACCGTGCAGACGTCTCCCGTCCGCAGCACCGGCGCGTCCAGCCAGGCTGGGTCGGCCATGCACATCTGCGCGCAGAGGAGGGCGGCGCACACGGGCTCCGTGAGCACGAGCATGGCCGTCTGCGCCTGATCCTGCCCTTCGAGCACGGCCCACGCGTCGCCCTCCTCCCGGCCGACGCGCACCGTCTCGACGCCCCTTTCACTAAGCCATCCCTCGAGGTTCTGCGAGCACTCGAGGAACAGCGGTATCCTTGTCAGACCGGTGTTGAGGGCCAGCGCGTAGATCGCGGTGTCCAGCATCTGCACTTCGTTTAATACGCCGTCTTTCGTTACCATGCGCAGCGCGTCGTCCCTGTCGTCGATGAAGAAGCCCGCGCCGTAAAAGCCCGTATTCACCAGTTCCTCCATCTCGCCGGGGTCCTGCATCGTGTCCACCGCCGCCCCGACGGCTTTGAGCGCAACGATCAGCGTGTCAGCGCCCGTGCCGTTCCCGCCGATCACGAAAACGCTGTCCCCGGCGGCGGGCAGCATGGTGCCTTTCAGCCTCTTCACCACCGCGTCCATCGACAGCGTGGCGATCTCTCTAAGGCCGGGGTGCAGCGCGGCGGACGCGGCCATGTCGTTGGCGTTCTGCGCAATCTTCCTGAAGGCCTTGCGCCCTAGGCAGATGCCGTTTTTATCCACGACCCGCACGTTCACCTCGTCGCCGACGGCGCGTACGACCATGCCCCATCGGGCTTCTCCCCGCATCAGCGCCTCGCGGATCAGGAGCAGCGGGGCGACCCCGGCGGCCACCACCGTCGCGCCCAGCGCGCGCCAGCCCAGCGATAGCGCGTCGCAGACAAGCGCCGCGACGCTCCCGCCCTCGTGCGCCAAAAGGACGCGCCCCGGGGGTCCGAAAGCCTTTTGCATCGCGCGGACCATTTCCATAACGGCTTCGGGGTACATGTCCACGCCCCAGGTCCCGAGCATGCCGCCTTCGCTCAGCGCGCCGGACGGCGGCAGCGGCTGCCACACGACGTTTTTTCGCACGTTCGCGTCGTCGGCGATCCGTTTCCCCGGCCAGATCATCACGTGGGGCGAAACCGTCGCGTTCTTCCCCACGACGGTTTCGCTGCCGACGACCGCGCCCTCGCATACCGCGGCGCCCTCTAAAAGGACGCTCCCGTCGCAGAGGATCGCGCCGCGCACCTGCGCCCGTGCGCCGGCGCGCGCGCCGGACCACAGCACCGAACGCTTGATGTCCGCGCCGCCGCTGATTGCGCAACCCGACCCGATCACGGAGTACGCCCCGATCTTTGCCCCATCCCCGATGACGCACCCCGCGCCGATGTAGCAGGGCGCTTCGAGCACGGCGCCCCCGTCGACCGCTGCATCTTCGGCGACGAACACCCTGTTTTGCGCTTTATCCCAGGCTGTTTGGGCGCGCACCGCCCCGTCCATGACGTCCCGGTGCGCGCGCAGATAGGCCCCGGCCGAGCCGATGTCCAGCCAGTAGTCCCCGGACACGAAGCCGATCAGGGGCTTCTCCGCCTCGAGGATGCGCGGGAAGACGTCGTTTGCGAAATCCTCCCTGGCGTCTTTTCGGATGAATTCGAGCGCCTCGGGCTCGAGGACGTAGATGCCCGTGTTCACCGTGTCCGAGAACACTTGCGCGCGCGTCGGCTTTTCGACGAACCGCCCGACGCGGCCGTCTTCACCCAGCATCACCGTGCCGAATTCCATGGGGGAGTCCATCGGTTTGAGTACCATCGTGGCCAGCGCCCCCCTCTCGCGGTGGTAGGCGATCGCGGCGCCGATGTCGATGTCCGTGAGCCCGTCGCCGCTCATCACGACGAACGTGCCGGCGAACCCCTCTGCGGCCATGCGGACGCTCCCGGCCGTTCCCAGCGGCCTGTCCTCGTATGAGTACCGGATGCTCATGCCCAGCGCCGACCCGTCCCCGAAATAACCCGCCACCGTTTCGGGCAGGTATTGTAGCGTGACCGATACGTCCAAGATTCCGTGGTCCTTCAGATGCATTAATGCGTACTCCATCACCGGGCGGCCCATCACCGGGACCATCGGTTTGGATATCCTGCATGTGAGCGGGCGAAGACGGTTGCCTACGCCCCCTGCCATGATGACTGCCTGCATATGCGCTCTTCCTCCAAACAGCAAGTCTTAATTGCTATTGTTTCCCAACAGAGGGGAAAATATAAAAGAGCGCCGCGGCAGGCGCAATTCGCCCGTTGCGCGCATTCGTCAAAAAAACGGACGGCACAAGCCATTTAAGGCTTGCGCCGGGTATTGTGATTGAGAGTCCGGGGGATTATCGGACAATCACAAAATAAACTTCTTGAGGTTCTTCGTCTTGAAGTCTTCGGGCAGGTGGTCGTGCACGTATTTTTCGTCCACTACGACCTCTAGCTTCGGGTGGTCGCCGCTCGCGTTGTAGGATATGTCTTCGAGGAGGGTCTCGATGATGGTGTGCAGGCGGCGCGCGCCGATGTTCTCGCTCTGTTCGTTGGCCGCGAAGGCGCATTGCGCGATGGCGGTAAGCGCCCCGTCGGTGAAGTTCAGCTCGATGCTGTCCGCACCAAGAAGGGCCTGGTACTGCTTTATGACGGCGTTTTCCGGCTGGGTCAGGATGCGCTTGAAGTCCTCTGTGCTCAGGCTCCCGAGTTCCACGCGTATCGGGAACCGCCCCTGCAGCTCTGGGATCAGGTCGGACACCTTGGCCACATGGAAAGCGCCCGCCGCGATGAAAAGCACGTAGTCCGTCTTCACCGGCCCGTATTTGGTCATGACCGTGCTGCCCTCCACGATGGGCAGGATGTCCCGTTGCACGCCTTCCCTGGACACGTCCGGCCCCGCCCCCATCGAGCGGCCGGCCACCTTGTCGATCTCGTCGATGAAGATGATCCCGTGCTGCTCCGCGTTGCGCACGGCCTGGGCGGTCACGTCGTCCATGTCGATGAGTTTGTCCGATTCCTCCTGTTCGAGTATCTTGCGCGCTTCGTGCACCGGGACCTTGCGCTTCTTCGTCTTTTTGGGCAGTATGCCGCCCATGATTTCGCCGATGTTGATGTCGGCCCCCATGCCGGGGATGACCTCCATCCCGAACGTCATGCTCTCCTCGACCTCGATCTCGACGATGTCGTCCTCGAGCTTCCCTTCGGCGAGGTCGCGCAGGACCTGGTCGCGGTGTTTCGCGAGCGCCGCGATCTGATCCTCGGTCTGCTCCGGCGGCTTGGGCTTGTTGCCGAAAAGGGCGTCCAGGGGGTTGACGCTGCGCTGCGCCGGCCTGGGGCCCGGGGCGAGTATCTCGACGAGGCGGTTCTCGGCGAGGATGCGCGCCTTGGGCAGCACCGCGTCCATGCGCGCCTGTTTTTCGAGGCGGATGGCCGCCTCGACCAGGTCGCGGATCATCGACTCGACGTCCCTGCCGACGTAACCGACCTCGGTGAACTTCGTCGCTTCCACCTTGACGAACGGCGCGTGCACCAGCCGCGCAAGGCGCCTTGCGATCTCCGTCTTCCCCACGCCCGTCGGGCCGACCATGATGATATTCTTCGGCGTGATCTCCTCCTGCATCGCGGGGTCGACCTGCGCGCGGCGGTACCGGTTCCTCAGCGCGATCGCGACGGCGCGCTTTGCTTTGTCCTGGCCGATGATATATCTGTTCAGCTCTTCGACGATCTGCCTGGGCGTCAACGCGTCCTTCATTTCCATCTTCCTCACACTTTCTCCAACGAAATGTTGTCGTTGGTGAACACGCAGATCTCCGCGGCGATCTCCAGCGCCTTCCTCGCGATTTCCTCCGCGGAGAGCGCAGTGTTGCTCTTCAATGCCTTTGCGGCCGCGAGCGCGTACATCCCGCCGGAGCCGATCGCCGCGATCCCCTCGTCGGGGTCGATCACCTCTCCGGACCCCGAGATCAGCAGCAGCCCGCTCGCGTCGGCGGCGATCAGCATGGCCTCCAGCCGCCTGAGGTTCTTGTCGCTGCGCCAGTCCTGCGCGAGCTCCACCGCGGCGCGTTCGAGCGAGCCGGAGTATTGCTCGAGCTTGGCCTCGAAACGCTCGCACAGCGTGAACGCGTCCGCGACCGATCCCGCAAACCCGACGACGACGCTGTTGTTATAGAGCCGGCGCACCTTTTTGGCGGTCTGCTTCATCACCGTGCTCTGTGAGAGCGTCACCTGCCCGTCCCCCGCCACGGCGCATTCCCCGTCCCTGCGCACGGCCACTATCGTGGTTCCCTCAAACATGTCGTTCCTCCGTTTCCGTCTCATGGCCGGCTATTCCCAGCCGGTCTCCTATGCTTTCCACGGCCGCCAGCGCGCGCTCGGCGATCAAAGCGTGCCGTGCCCTCTTTGACTTTATCGGTGTTTCGGGCGGTTTGATGATCCCAAAACTGATGTTCATCGGCTGAAAATCCGATCCTGCGTACCCGGACACGTAGTGCCCGAGCGCCCCCAGCGCCGTGTCGGCGCCGAAGACGGGCGGCTCCTCCCCCAGGACCCGGCAGGCCATCGAGACCCCGGCCACCAGACCGCTCGCGGCCGATTCCACGTAGCCTTCAACCCCGGTGATCTGCCCGGCGAAATAGACCCCCGGGTGCTTCAGCAGCCGGTAGTCCGGCCCGAGCAGGCCGGGAGAAGCGATGTACGTGTTCCGGTGCATCCTCCCGTAGCGCACGAACTCGGCCTTTTCGAGGCCGGGAATCATGCGAAATACCCTTCTCTGTTCGGGGAAAAGCAGGCGCGTCTGGAAGCCGACGAGGTTGTAAAGACGGCCTTCCCTGTCGTCCTGCCTGAGCTGCACGACGGCGAACGGCCGCTTCCCCGTGCGCGGGTCCTTGAGGCCCACCGGCTTGAGCGGTCCGTAGGCGAGCGTCATCAGGCCGCGCCTGGCCATGCTCTCTACCGGCATGCATCCCTCGAAAACGCGTTTCTCCTCGAAGCCGTGCACTTCGGCCGTGGCGGCGTGCACCAGCTCGTGCCAGAAAGCCTCGTACTCCCCGCGCGTCATCGCGCAGTTCAGGTAGTCTCTGCCTTTGCCGTAGCGGGACGCGAAGAACAGCTTTTGCATGTCCAGCGACGAGCGGAGCGCGATAGGCGCCGCCGCGTCGTAGAAGGACAGGCGCTCCCGTCCCAGCAGCCGGGACAGATGCGCCCCGAGCGCCTCGGACGTGAGCGGCCCCGTCGCCACGATCGTAGGTTTGTCCATGTCGATGCGCGTGACTTCCGAGCGCTCCGTCGTTACGAGCGGGTGCCTCGTCAGCACGTCGGTGAGGGTCCTGCTGAAGCCTTCGCGGTCCACGGCCAGCGCCGATCCGGCGGGGACCCTGTTTTGGTCCGCGGCCCTGATCACCAGCGAGCCGAGCCGCCGCATCTCTTCTTTTAAAAGGCCCGCGGCGTTATGTACGCTGTCCGAGCGCAGGGAGTTGCTGCATACGAGCTCCCCGAACGCCTCCGACGAATGCGCGGGCGAAAACGCCTTCGGTTTCATCTCGCTCAGCAGCACGCCGACCCCGCGTCGCGCAAGCTGCCAGGCGGCTTCGCATCCGGCGAGCCCCGCGCCGATCACTTGCACCCGCGTCCCGTCACGCATCCGCCCTGTCCCTGCCTCCTGTTTTTGCCGGCTTATCCATCCTGTGGCCGCAGTCCTTGTTCGCGCATTTGTAGACCTGCCTGCGGGTCTTGCCCTGTCCCGCCGTCTTCTCCACCATATAGGATCCGCACTCCGGGCACTTTTCTTTGACAGGCGGGTCCCAGGCCACGAAATCGCAGTCCGGGTAGTTCTCGCACCCGTAGAAGACCCGCCTGCCATTTTTGGTGCGCCGCTTGATCAGGGAGGCGCCGCATTTGGGGCAGGGGACGTCCAGGCGCTCGACGATGGCCTTGGTGTTCCGGCACTTTGGGAAATTGGGGCAGGCGAGGAACGTACCGAACCGGCCCCGCTTGTAGACCATGTTCGCGCCGCATTTTTCGCAGACGACGTCGGACACCTCGTCCTTGATCTCGACTTTTTCGATCTCCTTCTCAGCCTTTTCGAGCGTTTGGGAGAACGGCCCGTAGAAGTCCCTTAAAACCTGCGTCCAGGGCTTGTGGCCCTCGGCGACCTCGTCGAGCTGTTCCTCGATGTCGGCCGTGAACTCGGTGTTGACGATGTCGTTGAAGTGGTCGCGCATCAGGTTGGTCACGATTTCGCCGAGTTCCGTCGGGTACAGCACCCGCTTTTCGCGTTTGACGTACCCGCGGTCGATGATGGTCGATATGGTGGGCGCGTACGTGCTCGGCCTGCCGATCCCCTTGTCCTCCAGCGCGCGCACGAGCGAGGCTTCCGTGTAGCGCGGCGGCGGCTGCGTGAAATGCTGCGCCGGCACGAGTTCCTTGCACACGCATTCGTCGCCTTCCTTGAGAAGAGGGATCGCGTTTTTCCCCTCCTTCTCCTCGTCGTCCGCGCTGGACGTGTACACGGCCGTGTACCCCGCGAACACCTTCGTCTCGCCGTAGGCCCTGAAGACGTAGTCAGCTGCCTTTATGTCCATCTGGATCGTATCGTAGCGCGCGGGGGTCATCTGGCTCGCGAGGAACCTATTGTAGATCAGCCTGTAGAGTTTGAACTGGTCGCTGGTGAGCGAATCCCTGATGCTCTGCGGCGTGCGTTCCACAGACGTCGGGCGGATCGCTTCGTGGGCGTCCTGCGCGTTCTTCTTGCTGCGGTAGACGTTGGGCTTGGCCGGCACGTATTCCTTGCCGTGGTGCTTTATGATAAATTTGCGCGCGGCCTTCTGCGCTTCGTTGGAAATCCGCACGGAGTCGGTGCGGATGTAGGTGACCAGGCCGGCCGCGCCGCTGCCTTTGATCTCGACGCCTTCGTACAGCTGCTGCGCCACCAGCATCGTGCGCTTGGTCGTGAACCCGAGCTTTCTGGAAGCCTCCTGCTGGAGCTGGCTGGTGGTGAAGGGCGGCGCCGCTTTCCTGAGCCTTTCGCCGGTCTTCACGCTGGCGACGGTATAGGCGGCGCCTTCCAGCGCTTCGAGCACAGCGTCAGCCTGCGCCTTGTCGCCAAGCTCCAGCTTCCCCTTCCCGTCGCCGACCAGCTTTGCATCGAACACCTTCTTCTGCGGCGGATGCGTGAGCCTGGCCGTTACGGACCAGCTTTCCTTCGGAACGAAATCCCGTATCTCCTTTTCGCGGTCCACGATGATGCGCGTGGCCACGGACTGCACCCGCCCCGCGCTCAGGCCTTTTCTCACCTTGGACCACAATAGCGGGCTGATCTTGTACCCCACCAGACGGTCCAGTATGCGCCGGGCCTGCTGTGCGTTGACAAGGTCCGTGTTGATGGTCCTCGGGTGCGCGATCGCGCGCTTCACGGCGTCGCCGGTGATCTCGTTGAACTCGATGCGGCAGGGCTTGCCCTCGTCGAGTTTGAGTATCTTCGAAAGATGCCACGAAATCGCCTCCCCCTCGCGGTCCGGGTCGGTGGCCAGCAGGACGTCGTTCGCGTTTTTGGCGTCCTTCGTTATTTTTTTGATGATGTCGCCGCGCCCACGGATCGTGATGTATTTGGGCGCGAAGTCGTTTTCCGTATCCACGCCCAACTGGCTTTTGGGCAGGTCGCGGACGTGCCCGTTGGACGCGACGACCTTGTATTCCTTCGATCCGAGCAGTTTCACAATCGTGTCGGCTTTCGCGGGTGATTCTACGATGACGAGCTTGTCGGCCATTTTCTCCTCCAACTGTTTGTTTATGCCTCCGGCAGTGAAAACATTCTGCCTGATAATTGAATTATTATTCCGCTTAATTCCATGATTGTCAAGACGGAATTTAATTTTCCCGCATCCATCCCGAGCGCGTCGGCCAGTTCGTCAAAGGACGCCGGGCCGGATGAAAGCCGCGCTGCTATCCTTTGCTGGAGCGGGTCGTCCGGGACTGAAACGGCTTTTCGCGGCGCTTTTTTCCCCTGCCGCCCCCAGCCGTACGCCAGGGCGATGTCCTCCGCTTTCAGAAGCGGCGCCGCGCCGTCGGAGAGCAGGCGGTTGCTCCCTTCGCAGGCGGGAGAAAAGATGCTCCCGGGCACCGCGTACACGTCGCGCCCCTGTGCGAGCGCGTGGTCCGCCGTGATAAGCGCCCCGCTCTTTGCCCCGGCTTCCACGACCACGGCCGCCCTGCACAGCCCGCTCATGATGCGGTTGCGCATCGGGAAGTTCCCGGGCAGCGGACGGGTTCCCAAAGCGTATTCCGAGAGCAGGCAGCCGCATTCGGCCACCCTGTCGCAGAGCTTCGCGTTCTCTTTCGGATACGCCACGTCCACGCCGCATCCGAGCACGCCGGCAACCGGGCCCCCCGCTTCCAGTGCGCCTTCGTGCGCTCGACCGTCGATACCGCGCGCGAGGCCCGATACGACGGTGATCCCCATAAGCGCAAGGTCCCTGCCTATCGTGAACGCGGCCTCCAGGCCGTAGCGCGTCGCCCTGCGGCTGCCGACCACGGCCACGGCGCGTTCCAGCGGGACGGGCAGCGTGCCGCGGGCGTAGAGCACGGGCGGCGGCAGGAAGATATCCTGCAGCGGCGGCGGGTAGTCGGGGTGCAGGCGGGAAACGGCTTTGATGCCCTTTTTCTCAAGCCTTCCGAAGAGGGCCTCCATATATGCCCCGGTCTGAGCCTTTTTCAGCCGCGCGCGCACGGCCGCGGAAAGCCTGTAAAGGCGCGGGTCGTCCTCTTTGGCGCGGTACACTTCGCCCGCGTCCCCGAAGGCCGCGATCAGCGTGTAGAAGTTCTGCGCGCCGATCCCCTCGACGCTGCCCAGCCATATCCATAGCCTGTCCTGTTCCGTGTGTTCCATGGGCCCGCCCCCTTACGGCTTTGCGTCCCTGTCCAGGCTGCGGTACTGGATCGCCTCCGCGATGTGCCCGCTCCCGATCCCGGGGCATTGTTCGAGGTCCGCTATGGTCCGCGCCACCTTCAGGATACGGGTGTACGCGCGGGCGCTCAGCTTCAGGCGGTGAAACGCCTGTTCGAGCAGGCCGCGCCCCTGTTCGTCGGCCGCGCAGTACCGGTCGACGAGCCTCGCGTCGAGCTGCGCGTTGAAGAAGACGCCCTCGTCCCTGTACCGCGCGAGCTGCAGCGCCCGCGCCGCGTTGACGCGGTATTGAACAACTTCTGAGCGTTCGCCGTCGGGCCTGGACGCGATCTCGTCGTAGGTCACGGCGCGCATCTCCACGTGCATGTCGATCCTGTCGAGGAGGGGCCCGCTGATGCGGTTCCGGTAGCGCTGCACCTGCATCGGCGTGCACCTGCATTCCCGGGCCTGCGAACCCATGTGCCCGCAGGGGCAGGGGTTCATCGCCGCGACCATCATGAACCGCGCCGGGAACGACGCGGACCCGCTCACGCGCGCCACGGTGACGATGCCGTCCTCCAGCGGCTGTCGCATCGCTTCGAGCGCGTCCCGCTTGAACTCGGGCAGTTCGTCCAGGAACAGTACGCCCAGGTGCGCGAGGCTGATCTCGCCGGGGGTGATGTTGCGGCCCCCACCGGTGAGCGCCGCCGTGGAGATCGTGTGATGCGGCGAGCGGAACGGCCTTTTGGTCACGATGCCGCCGCTGCGCGGGAGCACGCCCGCCACGGAATGGATCTTGGTGACTTCCAGCGCTTCCTCGAACGTGATGTCCGGGAGGATCGAGGGCATGCACCTGGCCAGAATCGTCTTGCCCGAGCCCGGCGGCCCGATCAGAAGGAGGTTGTGCCCGCCCGCCGCCGCGATCTCGGCCGCACGCTTCGCGTGCGCCTGCCCGCGAATGCGCGCGAGTTCGCCCACGCCAGGGTCTTTTTCCCGCACGTCCTCCCACGCGCGCTGCGGCGCCTTCGCGATCGGCTCGCTCGAGCGAAGGTGGGCGACGATCTGTCCGAGGGTGCGCGCGGGGAGCACTTCCATGCCGGGCACGAATGTCGCCTCCGGCGTGTTCTCTTCCGGAATGACGATGCGCGAAAAGCCGTCCCTTCGCGCGGCGATCAGCATGGGCAGCACCCCGTTGACGGGGCGGAGCGCGCCGTCGAGCGCGAGTTCTCCGAGGCACAGCGTCCCGCTGACGGCCTCCCCGGGAAGCTGTCCGGACGCCGTGAGCAGGCCGACGGCGATGGGCAGGTCGTAGATCGGGCCTTCCTTGCGCAGGTCGGCGGGGGCGAGGTTCACGGTGATGCGCCGGAGCGGGAAATCAAGGCCGGTGTTGCGTATCGCGGAGCGCACGCGCTCCTTGGACTCCTTCACCGCCGCGTCGGGCAGACCGACGGTCTCGAACGCGGGCAGGCCGTTCGAAATGTCGACTTCCACCTGCACGGGATACCCCTGTATCCCGTTGAGGCCGTAGCTGTTGACTTTTGCAAGCATCCCCCGCACGCTCCCATCCCTAGCGTTTTTCCCTGAAAACGAACAGCTTGCTCCCCAGGAAATTGAAACCAACGGTTACGCAGATCGACGCGGCGTTGGAGAGCCAGTCCACCCAGCCGAAGACGTCCACGCAGAGCTTCACCATGCCGGTCCCCACCGCACAGCCCACCAGGCTGACGGCGAGAAACCGCAGTTTCTGGTTCAGGCTCTCTTTCGACGCCTTTTTAAACGTCCACCTGCTGTTGAAGACATAGCTGTTCACGACGCCCGCGCTGTAGGAGAACACCTTCGCCAACTCGGGAGCGAAACCGGCGGCGCGCGTGAGCAACAGGAACACGACGAAATCGACCGCCGTGTTGAGTATGCCCACTACCCCGAATTTCGCGGCCTGGAAAAAGGTCGTTGCCAGGTTTTTCTTCTTCGCGGCGCGCGGGTTCTCGTTCATCGCCATCGAATGACCTCTCTATTGCAGATAGAAGCCCCAGCTCGGCAGGAGTTCCTGCAGGTGCGCGTACCAGGCAGGGACCGTCATGCCCGACATCGCCGGGTAGAAAAACGCGAAGACGGCTGCGACAAGTATCAGATACCCCAGGACCGCGTATTTGAACCGCGGGAACCGTTTTTCGAGATATCGTATCAGGTAGACCGCCGCGAGGATGATGAAGGGCACGCACGCAAAATAGTGGTAGATGAACGTCGCGCGCGTGACCAGCACCCACGGCAGAAAGCCGCTCGCGAGGGCCACCAGCACGACGAGCTTTCCCGGGTCGGCGCCGATCCTGCGCTTGGCAGACGTAACCATCAGCCAGACGCTGCTGATAAGCCCCCCCCACCAGACGGCGACGTTGCCGAAGGCCGCGATGGAAGCCGCTTTCCCTGCGGGCAGGCCCGATCCGGCGTAGTACCAGATCGGCCGCACGTTGAACGGCCAGGACCACCACTGCGACGAAAACGGGTGCGTCGCCGTCAGGAAGCTGTGGTAGTTGAACATGAACGTCTGGAACTCCCAAAGGCTCCCCAGCGTGTAGTTGCCCTCCCGCGCGAGCAGGATCGGGACGTACGATGCGACGTAGATCGCGAGCGGTATCACGATGAAGAACGCGGCCGCCGCAATAAGCGTCTTTATGGCCGCCGGCCCGAACGCGTGAAGCACCCGCTTCAGGTACCCGTCCGGGTCGTCTGCCCCGGCCTCGAGCGCCGCTTCGGCGAGGCGCTTTTCCCTCAGGCGGTTGTAGAGTGTCAAAAAGAACAGGAACGCGAGGCCTGCGCCCGAGTACAGGCCGATCCACTTGCTCGCCACCCCCAGCCCGAAAAAGATCCCGCAGAAAAGGAGCGGCTTGAGCGTGGACCGAAGCGGCTGGTCATAGAAGCTGGCCGTGTGGTAGCGGTACATCTCGTAGAACATCAGGATGATGAAGAACACCCCGTACACGTCTATGGTCGCGATGCGCGTCTGCACGAAATGCATGCAGTCGAACGCGAGCAAAAACGCCGCGATGAACGCGTAGCGCGTCCTGCCAAAGAGCCGCTTGCCGAAAACATACATTATGGGCACCATCAGGATGCCGAACACCGTGCCGACGATGCGCCACCCGAACGGGTTCATCCCGAACATCCCGACGCCCGCGGCGATGAAAAGCTTCCCGAGGGGCGGGTGAGTCGTCTCGTAGAACTCCATGCCGTTTAAGTGCTCGTAGGCCGTGCGCGCGTGGTAGATCTCGTCGAAATACATCTCGTCCATATGCGTCGGGAGTTTCGGGACCCTGTCCTGCTCGTCGGTCAGGTGCGAGGGCGCGGACCCCGGGCCAAACGGGCTTTCCCCCGGGAGGGCGGCGGCCCCCGCGACGGGGAGCATGTCGCCGTTCGCGTCGAAGAAGGCCGTCTCGAGAAGCCAGATTTCCGGCGTATCCGCCCGGATGACGGCGCCCGAGGCCTCGCCCGATATGTCGAGCGTGACCCAGGTATACATGGAGCTTTCTACCTGGTCGAGCGTGGCGGATGCGATCCCGTCGCCTGCGTCGTCGACGAGTTCGACCGTCGCGGACCCGTCCGCGATCCCGCCGTAATACCGCATGGACGCCACGTCCTGCACCCCGTCGAAGCGTATCTCCGCGGCCGCGCCGCCCTGTTGCGCGCGCCAGTACGTCTGCGGGACCGCCGTCGTCCCAAGGTTGACGAACGCGATCACGGCGTAGACCAGCGTCAGCCCGCCGGCAAGCAGCGTGTCCTTCCGCTTCCAGCCGAGCTTATGGGCGCGAACCGGCGCGATCTTCTCGCGGGCGGACGCGGGCGCCTCTTCTTCTTCGGCCGTTTTGAACGCGCTGGTCCTGCCGCGCACGCAGACGTCGTAGCAGACCCACGCGAAGTAGGCGAACAACAGCACCTGTACGGCGGAGGCCAGGCGCAGCACGATGTCGTCGGCGGGGATGTTCCCCAGCGCGAGCACGGTGCCCGCGTTGAAGAGGAGGGTGACGGTGAAGCCGACGGCGCAGGCCAGGACGCGTTTGTCGCGCAGCTCGATGTAAGCCATGACCAATAGCGGAATCGCCGGGAACAGGTAGCGCTCGTGCATGTTGTGCCCTAGCGTGAACACCCCCGCGAAGACGAACGCCGCCACGATATAGAGCTTTTTCCTGTCCGGCTTTTTGAAGAAAAACACCGCGGAGACAACAACGACGCATCCTATGAGGAAGAACCCCCATACCTTATACGGAAGCAGCAGGAAGGTCCCGGAATCCGCCGCCCAGTTCGCCCCCAACAGGCCGAAGAGGTTGAACGCGTTGACCGACGCGTAGGCGTAGGACGTCGCGGTGGACAGATAACGGTCGAATATCCACAACGGCCCCTGCCCGCCCCAGAACGGGACGATGGCAGCAACGAAGAGCAGCACGGCCGCGCCGACGCCGCGCGCCATCTTTCTAAGCTCCGACTTCCTGTCATGAGCCTTCATCCAGTCGTATACGAACGCGAACAGGATCACGGGCGCGAAAAGCAGGGCCTGGGGTTTTATCAGCAGCACGGCGGCGTAGATCAGGCAGGCCTTCAGGTGCTTTTTTTCGTACAGGCTGTGCGCGCAGAGCACGAGCAGCAGGGCGAGTATCGCGTCGATCTGCCCCCAGAGCGACGTGACCAGTACAGACGCCGGGTTAAAAGCGACGAGCATCGAGAGCGCGAAGGCCAGCCGCGTGCCCGCGCGACGGGAGACGAGCGCATAGACGAAATACGCGAGCGCGATGTCGGCCAATATGGACGGGAGCTTGATGATGAGCGTGAAGAGCGCGGAATCGGCCGCGATGCCGAAGATGTCCCTGATCCACCCGAGCACGAGGAGCACGTACATGTACCCCGGCGGGTAGTCCGCGAATATCGATCCGTCGTAGAAATTCCAGGGCCCCGTCCTGGCCAGGTGGTCCGCCCAACCCCTGAAACACGCGATGTCGTTCGGGAAGCCTTCGCTCAGCGCCGCGAGCAGAAGCCTGATGAGCAGCGCCGCCGTCAGGGCAATGATGAACGAATAGGTGAGGTTGCTTTTCTTTAGGCCTTCTTCGGGCTGAAGCGGCGCGGGCTTTTTGAAGAACCGGTGTACGAGCGCGTAATAGAACAGGAGATAAAGGAGCGAAACGAGGATGAGGCTCGAGTACGCCTGCGGCTTTTCGATGAGCTGCTGCTGCGTTTTGGTGTCCTCGCCCTCCCCCGGTTCCCGGTAGTCCGATTCGAGCGATACGGGGACCACGCCCTCGGGAAGCTCGCCCACCGGCTCCACGCGCACCTCGTCGAACCAGGCGCTTCCCGTCGTCACGTTCCCGTACCCCCCCAGGCGAAGTGCCACCGTCATTTGGGTCTGGTCCTTGCCCGTGCGCCCGTAAAACTCGAATTTCTGCCATTTGCCGAACGTTTCGTCGATGTCCAGCAGGCTCCCCTGCATGTCCATCACGCCAAAGCTGGCGCCCACGCCGTCTTCGGGGACGCCGGACGCCTTTATGTACGCGCTCAGGCGGTAGAGCGCGTCCGGCCCCACCTCTATGGTCTGGATGAAACGCGCGTCGTTGGCCACGTTGTTGACGATGCGCACGCAGTTGCGCCCGGTTTTGGCTCCTTCCGTTTCGACGGTGAACGCGGTGTCGTCCGCTCCCTGGAGCCAGGCGTCGGTGCTCCAGCCCAGCGGGAGGCCGGTGCCTGCGTCCGTATCCTCGAAGGATTCGTTGACGGACAGGTTCACCGCGTCCGACGGGGAGGCTTTGGCCGTCGCGTTTGCGGCGCACGCCGCCAAGACGAAAACCGCGGCCAAGAGGAATAAGAGCTTTTTACCTTTCATCCGGCGTGTCTCCTGAAACGTATTACGGCGCCTCAAACGAAAACGCGTCCGTGATATGCCGCACGCGAAAACCCCCGTTCTCCGCAAATACCTCGATCACATCGAAGCGTGCGGGCGTGTCTCCCGCGGCGTTATCGCTCACGTACTGCAGCGCCGCGCCGCAGATACGGCGCCGTTTTTTTATATCGACCGCTTCGGCCGGGGTTCCGAAGCGCGGCGAGCTTCGCGTCTTCACCTCGACGAACACCAGCGTATGAGCTTTTTCTGCGATGATGTCCACTTCTCCCGAGGGTATGCGGTAGTTCCGCTCCAGGACGGTGTAACCCCGCTCAATAAGGTGCCTTGCCGCCGCGTCCTCCCCCCGCGCGCCCAAGCGTTTTCTGCGTTCAGCCTTCATAGGCGAACCTCCGGCAGAAGGTACGCCGGTGCAGCGGGCACAGGCCGTGCTCGGCGATGGCTTCCTCGTGCTCGCGCGTGCAGTAGCCCTTGTGCCTGTCGAAGCCGTACTGCGGGTAACGAAGGCTTTCCTCGCGCATCAGGCGGTCCCTGGTGACCTTGGCCACGACGGACGCGGCCGCGACGCAGTAGCTCAGCGCGTCGCCCCTGACCAGCATCGTATGCCCGCAGGGGAGTTCGAGCCCGTGCACGTGGTCGGTCAGGACGTAGCCGGGCGTGACGGCCAGTTCCGAGAGGGCGAGCAGAAACGCCTTGCGCGTGGCCGCGAGGATGTTCGTCTCGTCGATCTGAGGATTGGGCACGATGCCGATCCCGACCGCGAGCGCGTGGCGCATGATGCTCCCGTACAGTTCCTCGCGCTTCTTTTCGCTCCGTATGGCCTTAGAGTCCTTTACGCCCTCCACGAGCGGGCGCTCGGGCATGACGACGCACGCGCTGACCACGGGGCCGGCCAGCGGCCCGCGTCCCGCCTCGTCCATCCCCGCGACATGCGCGACGCCCGTTTTCCAGAGTGTGCGCTCGTAATGCGTCAGCGCTTCGAGGCGTTTCCTCTCGTCGTCCGTCATTTGGCGTTACCTCCCGACCGGGCGCTCCAGCGAGATCCGTCCCAGCTTCCCCGCGCGGAAATCGTCGATGACGGCGCGCGCCATCCGCTCCGTGTCCGGGGCGCCCGGCTTGACCATCCAGTTCCGCCTGTGGCAGAGTTCGTAGAGGAACGTTTCTCCGTCCATGTCACCCTTATCGCCGTAGGACGCGTTCATCTCTTGAGGCGCGGCTTCGTAGAGTTCGCTCAGCAGTCCGGCCGCCAGCGTTTCCGGATCGGTGACTTCGTCGCGGATCGAACCGACATAGGCGATGTGCATCGCCACCTCCCTGTCCCCGAGCCTGGGCCATAGAAGCCCCGGCGTATCCAGCAGTTCGAAGTAGGGCCCGGCCTTGACCCACTGTTTCCCCCGCGTCACGCCCGGCTTGTTCCCCACCGCGGCCGGGTTCCCCCTGGACAGCCGGTTGATCAGCGTCGATTTGCCCGCGTTGGGGATGCCCGCAACGAGTGCGCGCACTGTCTTTTTGACGCCACGGGCCGCAAAACGTTCCAGCGTAGGGCGCATGACCCTGTCCACGGCGGCGAGGACAGCGGCGGCGTCTTTGGGCCGCCTGGAGCTGAACGGGACGGCGGCGATCCCTTTTTCCGAGAAGCTGGCGGTCCACGCCCGCGTGACCCCGGCCGAAGCGAGGTCGCTCTTTGCGAGCACAAGAAGACGCATTTTGTCTGCAAAAAGCGTCTCAAAATCAGGGTTTTGGCTGGAAGCCGGTATGCGGGCGTCCAGCACTTCTATGACGAGGTCGATGAGCTTGAGGTTTTCCTTGAGCATGCGCCGCGCCCTGGCCATATGCCCCGGGTACCACTGCGGCGCGCTTTGACGTTCGTTTTCGCGCATGGGCTATTACCATAAAAAATAAAGGGCTGCGTCAAGCCCTTTATTTCTCCCGGATTTTTGCCGCCTTGCCGACCCTGTCGCGCAGATAGTAGAGCTTCGCCCTGCGGACGCGGCCGTGGCGCAGCACCTCAATCTTGGCTATCTTGGGCGAGTGCAGCGGGAACGTGCGTTCCACGCCGACGCCGTAGGATACCCTGCGGACCGTGAAGGTCTCCCTGTTGGCGGCGTGTTTCATAGCGATCACGACGCCCTCGAAAGCCTGCAGGCGCTCGCGCGTGCCCTCGACGACCTTGACGAACACCTTCACGGTGTCGCCGATGGCGAGCTTGGGGATGTCTGTTCTTAGTTGTTCCTGCTCGATGGAGCGAATAATATCCATGTGTGTTCTCCTTATGTCTGGACGTTCGTGCCGCGCACCTGGCCGTACAGAGGACCGCCCGTGATAACAAACCGTATTATAGCACGACAGACCGCCAGCGCGCAAGGAACTATTTCCCCCCGTCCGAAGTATCCGTCTCCTCGCCGTTATTGAGAAGGTCGGGCCTTCTTTCCCTCGTGATGCGCAGCGCCTGTTCGCGCCGCCACTTCTCGATGTTCGCGTGGTGCCCGCTCAAGAGCACCCCGGGCACGGCGCGGCCCCTGAAAACGGCGGGCCGCGTGTACTGCGGGTACTCTAGGAGCCCTTCGTATCCGAAGGACTCTTCCTCGGCCGAGCGGCCGCACCCCAGCACGCCGGGGACGAACCGCGACACGCAGTCGATCAGCACCATCGCCGGCAGTTCGCCGCCGGTGAGCACGTAGTCGCCCAGCGAGATCTCCTCGTCCACGAGTTCGTCGATCACGCGCTGATCTATCCCCTCGTAATGCGAACACAGCAGGATCAGCGCCTCCTCCTTTGCGAGGGCGGCGGCTTTTTCCGCGTTCAGCACGCTCCCTCTGGGCGAGAGGTGGATGCCGCGCCCGCCGGGCGAAAGTTCGCGCACGCGCGCCATGCAGTCGAACACGGGCTGCGGCATCATCACCATGCCCTGCCCGCCGCCGAACGGGTAGTCGTCGACCTGCCGGTGTTTGTTGTTTGCGTAATCCCGGATGTCGTGCAGGTGCACGTCTATCAGGCCGTTCTTAATCGCCCTGCCCGTCATGCTGCACGAGAGCACGCTTTCAAACATCCCGGGGAACAGCGTGAGTATGTCCACCCTCATACGTCCGCCACCTCCCTAAGTACGTTTGCGTCCACCACGATGCGCCTGCGCCCGATGTCGACCGTGACCAGCAGGCGCCTGAGTGCCGGGAAAAGCAGTTCGCGGCCGTCCTTTTTTACGACGTAGACGTCCGCCGCACCCGTTTGCAGGACGTCAAAGAGCGTGCCGAGCGCAGCGCCTTCCGTGTCGTACACCGCGCATCCGACCAGGTCGCAGACGTAGTAAGCGTCTTTAGGCAGCGGGGGCGCGTCCTCGCGCCGGACGTAAAGGTACTCGCCCCGGAGGGCCTCGGCCGCGTCGCGGCCATTTACGCCTCGCAGGTTCACGACGGTGCGTTCCCCCTCGCCAAGCACCGAATCGACCGGCACGCGCTCGTATGCCCCCCCGCGTTTGAGGTAAACGTAGCCGAGCCCGCTGAAGCGGTCGGGCGCGTCGCTGAGCACCCGCACCTTCACGCCGCCCTTCACGCCGTGGGGCCTTAACACCTGCCCGATGACGAGATACTTGTCCATTTCACACCGTATTATACGATCTCGACCTGGTACCGCTTGTTTTCCTTGGCCGTCGCGGCTTTCACCACCGCGCGGATGGCCTTGGCGATCCTGCCCTGCTTCCCGATCACTTTTCCCATGTCGTCCGAGGCCACGTGCAGCTCTATTATCACGGTCTGTTCCTTCTCATGGCGTTCCACCCGGACCGAGCCGGGGTCGTCCACCAGGTTCTGTGCGATATACCGGACTAATTCTTCCAACGTAGGTACCTCCTGAACGAAAATGGCGCGAATTTACTGGATCGCTCCGCTTTTTTTAAGCAGAGCCCGAACGGTATCGGACGGCTGGGCGCCCTGGTCGATCCATTTTCTCGCCTTTTCCCCGTCGATCTTCAGTTCGCTCGGTTCCGTCATCGGGTTGTAGTAGCCGATCTCTTCGATGAACCTCCCGTCGCGAGGCGCGCGCGAGTCCGCCACTACGATCCGGTAAAAGGGGCGCTTCTTCGCGCCCATCCGCCTGAGCCTGATCCTTACAGCCATATTTTCTGATTCCTCCTGCAAATTCTTTACATGAAAGGGAACTTCGCGCGGGTTTTCTTTTTCCCGGCCTTTCCTCCCTCTGTAAGCTGTTTCATCATCTTCTTGGTCGTTTCGTACTGGTTGAGCAGGCGGTTGACGCTCTGTATCGTCGTGCCGCTGCCGGCCGCGATGCGCCTGCGCCTGCTCGCGTTGAGTATTCCGGGATTCTCCCGCTCCGCCCTGGTCATCGACTTGATAATGGCCTGCATACGCTCGAACTCCCTCTCGTCGATGTCCATGGCCGCGACCTTGGGGCCGAGGCCGGGGAGCATCCCCATCACGTCCGAGAGCGGGCCCATCTTCTTGAGCTGCGCGAACTGGTCGAGGTAGTCGTTGAGCGTGAACTGCTGCGACCGGATCCTGTGTTCGAGTTCCTGGGCCTTTTCCTCGTCGAACGCGTCCTGCGCCTTCTCGATCAGCGTCAGCATGTCCCCCATCCCCAGGATGCGCGAGGCCATCCGCTCGGGGTGAAACGGCTCGATGTCCTCGATCTTCTCCCCGATCCCCGAAAAGAGGATCGGCTTGCCCGTCACGGCCTTTACCGACAGGGCCGCGCCGCCGCGCGCGTCGCCGTCGAGTTTGGTGAGGATCACGCCGGTGAGTTCGAGTGCGTCGTTGAAGGCCTTCGCCGCGTTCACCGCGTCCTGGCCGGTCATGGCGTCCACCACCAGAAGGATGTTGTGCGGGGCCGTCTTCCCGGCGATGCGTTTGATCTCGAGCATCATCTCGTCGTCGATGTGCAGCCGCCCCGCCGTGTCTATGATGACCGTGTCCGAAAAGGACTTCGCCGCCTGCGCGATCGCGGCCTGGGCGATCTTCACGGGGTCGCCCTGGCCCATCTGCATGACGGGCGCGCCTACCTGTTCGCCGAGCCTTTGCAACTGGTCTATGGCGGCCGGGCGGTACACGTCGCAGGCCGCCAGCATCGGCGCTTTTCCCTGTTTCATGAGCCAGCGGGCGAGCTTGGCGCACATCGTCGTTTTGCCCGCGCCCTGAAGCCCCGCCATCAGGATGACGGTGGGCGGCTTCGGCGCGACGTTGAGCCTGCTCCCCTTCGCGCCCATGAGCTTTGTGAGTTCCTCGCTGACGATCTTGACGATCTGCTGCCCGGGCGTGAGGCTTTTGAGGACTTCCTCCCCCACGGCCCGTTCGGAGGCGCGTTTGATGAAGTCCTTGACCACGAGGAAGTTCACGTCGGCTTCGAGCAGCGCGAGCTTCACCTCGCGCATGGTCTCCCGGACGTCTTTTTCGCTCACTTTGCCCTTCTGGTTTATTTTCCTGAATACGGACTGCAGCTTGCCGCTGAGCGTTTCAAATGCCATCTGCGTCCTCCCAACCTGCGCGGAGCGCGTTGAGCTCCTTTTTCAGCGCCCGCAGCGCGTCGCCGTCCCCCTCGATCCCGTCGCACAATGCAAGGCATGTGTCCAGCGCCTGGGTGTTCTTTCGGTACAGCGCATAGACGCCCAGCTTTTCCTCCCATCCCGACAGCTGCGCCTCGCCCCTTCGCAGTACGTCGAGCACGGCCTGCCTGCTGATGCCGCGCCGCTGCGCGATCTCGGACAGCGACAGGTCCTGGTTGTAGTGTTCGTCCAGTACGGATTGCTGGCGTTTGGTCAGGAGTCCTCCGTAGATGTCGAGGAGGCACCCTATTTGCACGCGCTTATCCACTTCGTTCGCCCCTCGATCAGCCGGCGTAACCCAAAGGTTTACGCCGGTTTTCCCGTCGTTCAGACGCCGCTTTGGACAAAACTGCGACACCCCAACCTCTTTGGGGAAGCGTGTATCCGGGACAGCGGCGGCGTAAAGGTAACGACCTTTACACCCTCAACAGGATAGCGCATTGAGGGAGAATTGTCAAGCGCGGATTCCACGACAGGGCCCTTTGGCGTACTTCCCACCGTTTCAGGGAATTACAGAGGGCCGCCGTCCTCCTCGTTGTCGTCGAGGCCGTCCTCGTCCCCGTCTTCGAACGTTTCCATGAAGATCGAGAACACTTCTTCGAGGGTCTCGGTATCCTCCACGGGGTAATAGGTGTCCGCTTCCCCGTCCGATTCCACGCGCATGATCATCACTTCGTCTTCGTCGACGCCCTCTATTTCGTCCAGGGGGTAGAGCACGATATAGTCCGAACCTTTATGCTCTAGCGTCATCAGGTGCTCGAATTGCGCGTTCTGGCCGTTTTCGTCCACCAGTTCGACGACAGACATCCTTTCGACTTCGTTCGTGTCAGCCATGTCATGGCCTCCTTTTCTCATTCGTTGTGCCGCCGGTCCAGATACCCCTGGAGGATATGCGCGGCCGCCATTTTATCGATCACTTTCTTCCTTTTTTTCCTGGATACATCCGCCTCGAGGAGGGTGCGCCGGGCGGCGGCGGTGCTCAACCGCTCGTCCCAGAACTCGACGGGGATGTCGGTGTGCGCCGAAAGGGCTTTCGCGAACGCCTGTACGTACTCGGCCTGCCGGCCAAGGCTCCCGTTCATGTTGACCGGCAGCCCGACGACGATGTGTTGCGCGCCTTTTTTTTTCAACAGCCCGGCGATGTACTCGCAGTCCTTCGATTCCTCCAGCCTGCTGTATGTTTCCAGTCCCTGCGCCGTCCAGCCGAACGCATCGCTGAGCGCGATGCCGATGCGCTTTTCTCCGACATCCAGGGCCGCGATACGCAAATGCGTCCCCTCCTTCATGCCTTATTATGGGATCGTTCGCCCGCGTTTATAACCCGGGTACAGTTGCCGATGACGATCCTTTCGGGCTTGTCATCGGTATGAATGGACGCGCATGCCGCGCCTGCCGCCCGCGAAGCCCTGCCTGGGCAAACCCCGCGCAAACGCAACTTTGCGACGAAGAGGAGGGCAGCAAAGCGAAACGAAGAATCCCGCGGCCGCAAAGCGACAGTGGGATTATGGAGCGCAGTTTGCGACGGGCGATCCCCCAAAGCCCCGGGAGAGCTTGCTTGCTGTGCGTTACACCAGTTGCTGCGTTGCCTAAAAGCCACGGGAGGTAAATCAGATCAAAGCTGCGAAAATAACCATCACGTACGGAAGCTGACACTCCCGTAACACCGCTTTCTGCCAAACCCGGCCGCTATCTCAAGGGGACACAGGCACGCCTGTGTCCCCTCGCTTCACGCCTATGCAGCCGGTCTATAGGGCCTTCTGCTCGAGATAGAACCCGATCACTACTTCGAGCAGTTCGTCCCGTTCGATCCTCCGTATGAGGTGGCGCGCGTTGTTGTGGCTGGTGATATACGTAGGGTCGCCCGATATGATGTACCCTACCAGCTGGTTGATGGGGTCGTACCCTTTTTCCTTCATCGCGCGGCACGTGTGCATGAGGATATCATGCGCATTGTTCAGCGGCGTGTCCTTGTCAAGCGAAAACTGGATCGTTTCGCCCAGCGAATCGTTCATCTCGATACCTCCGCACAGTTCTGTGGTCATTATATCCAATCAATGGCAAATTTTCAACGGGGATGGTGTCTGATTTGTATCGTATACGTAAAAATTTCCCTGATAATAGCCAGAAGAATGAGGGCGACAGGGATCGCGAACAGCGCTCCCCACAGCCCGGCCACATATGCGCCCGCGAGTATGGCCGTGAGGATATGGACGGGGTGCAGGTCCACTTCCTTACCCAGTATGCGCGGGGCGATCACCGTCCCGATGAGCTGCTGGACGACCACGATCGCCAGCAACGTGGGGAGCCACTGCATGTTCCCCGCGAGAAGGGAGACGATTATCGGCGGTATGGCGCCCAGCACGGGCCCTATGTACGGGAAGAGGCTGAAAAGCCCCATCACGAATCCGAACAGGATCGCGTAGCTCTGGCCGACGATGAAATACGCGGCCGTGATGAGCACGGCCGTGATGATCGCTATGAGCAGTTGCGCCCGCAAAAACCTGCCCAGTACGACGTGGATGCGGTGCCCGATGCTGCGTAGGAGCGGGCGGATGTGAAACGGGACATAGTAGAGTATCCCGTTGATGAAGCGTTCTCTTTCTTTCAGATAATAGAAGATGTACAGCGGCGTGAGCAAGATGACCACGAACGCGTTTACGAGGGCCGAGGCCGCCCCGGCGGCATGGGGCAGGAGGCCTGCTATATAGCTCCCGGCGTTTTTGGCCGCGTCGTCCAAGACCGCGCCCAGGTTGACGGGGATGGCGTTTTTGTTCAGCCATTGCTGCCACCGGGGCAGCGATCCCTTCACCTGTCGGATATAACCGGGCAAATTTTGAACCAGGTCGCCGGCCTGTTTCACCGCGAGCGGGATGAGCCAGACGATTGCCGCCACGAAAACCGCGACGAGCAGGACCAGCACGATCGAGACCGAAAGGGTCCTCGAAAGCTTTTTTTCCAGCGCGCGCACGACCGGGAAAAGCGCATAGGCAAGCGCCGCCGCCAGCCAGACCGGCGACAGCGCCTGCCACAATCCGGGACCCGCCAGTATAAGAAGAACGGCCAGGATGACGAGCGCGGCTATGAAAACGTTCCTGCTCCTTCGCTGCTGTTCTCTTTCCCTGGCCTTTTCTGCGGTTTCCGGCAAGCTCATCCGATCACATGTTTGCGCCCATGGAACGCGTATACCGGCTGATCATACGCTTTCCGTTTCTCATAAGGCTTTTGGTGCTTCCCGGCTGTATCTGCTGCATAAGCATAAAGGCGCCCGCAACGCCCAGCGCGGTCCCGGCGACAATTCCCATCATAAACCTGGCAGTCATGTTTCTCCCCTTCTTTCTCCCTGTTCGTTTTTGCGTACTGCGATGATTTTTTCCGAATACTCCATGCGCGAGAATTCTTTCACCCTGAAGCGGCCGGACTGCACGTCCTCGAACACCCCGCGGGAAACCTCTAGCGAATCGAGCCCGATGCGCTTTTCGTCCAGAAAGAAATCCACCACGAAGCCGAGGTAATTCCCGTCCTGGTCCACGACTTCCGGGCGCTTGCTCAGGTCGAGCGCGTCCTTGGGGTGCTTCGCCTTCTTGTCAGGCCTTCTCACCGTAATGAAGCCGCTGTCGATCTCCGTTATTCCGTCGCGGGGCACGAACACGCGCTTGCGGATGACGCCTCCCGTCGCGTAGGTGAAGCCCAGCAGCGCCTTCGTTTCCGGGCAGGCCTCGAAGGACCGCACCCTGCCGAGGACGCGCCTTTGGTCGCTGTCCTCCACCACCGTGATGCCGATCAGGCCGCTTTGACGGATCATAGGACCTCCGCGCATTCGTTTTCATGCATAGTTTGCCATGCCTTAAATTAAAAATGCAGGAAAATTCAAGAAGACGAATGCGATATGCAGTCGTTGGCGGTCTCTAAGACCTCGTTTGCCCGAAAAACAACACGGCACGCTATGCAAAGCACATTACAAAAAAACCAGATGCCGAACCTTTGGTTCGGCATCTGGTGCCCGGCGCTTCTTTGCGTTTCAATGAGGCAAACCGCGTTTGCACCTGTTATATCAATACTTCTGTTTACTTCGATAGTCCTCGATCGCGGCCTGGACCGCCTGCTCGGCCAGCACCGAACAGTGCATCTTTACCGGGGGCAGCCCGCCGAGCGCCTCCATCACGGCCCTGTTGGTGAGCTTCAGCGCCTCGTCGACGGTCTTTCCGATAATCATCTCCGTCGCTATGCTGCTCGACGCCACGGCCGCCCCGCAGCCGAACGTTTTGAACTTCGCGTTCACGATCACGTTGTTTTCGATCCTCAGCGTGATGCGCATGATATCTCCGCAACTCGGGTTGCCGACCTGGCCGACGCCGTCCGGGTTTTCGATCTCGCCGACGTTCCTCGGGTTGGCAAAATGGTCCATTACTTTTTCACTATACATGCTTCGCGTCCTCTTTCCTTTGCATAAACAGCGGCGACATCTCCCTGAGCCGCTCCGCGACGGCCTCCAACTGCTCGATGACGTAGTCCGCATCCTCCTGCGTATTGCAGCGGCCGAGCGTGAACCGCAGCGAACCGTGCGCGATTTCATGCGGCAGGCCGATGGCCATGAGCACGTGCGACGGGTCCAGGGAGCCTGCGGCGCAGGCCGAACCCGTGGACGCCGCGATGCCGCGCATGTCCAGCATGAGGATCAGCGATTCCCCCTCGAGGAATTCGATGCTGAAGTTGACGTTGCCGGGCAGGCGCTTCGTGCGGTGCCCGTTGAGCCGCACGTTCGGGATGCGCTTCTCGATGCCGGCGATCAGCCGGTCGCGAAGGGCCGTGATGCGCCGCGCGTTCGTTTCCATCCCGGCGACCGCCGTCTCGATCGCCTGGCCGAAACCGACGATGCCAGGCACGTTCTCCGTGCCCGCGCGCCTGCGGCTCTCGTGGCTCCCGCCCTGCATCTGCGCGCTCATCGGCACGCCCTTTTTTATGTAGAGCATGCCTGTGCCCTTGGGCCCGTACATCTTATGCGCCGAAACGGACAGAAGGTCGATGTGCATCGCTTCCACGTCGATGGGAACGACGCCCGCCGCCTGCACCGCGTCGGTGTGGACCGGGATGCCCCTCTCGCGCGCGAGGGCGCCTATCTGCGCGATGGGCTCGATCGTCCCGATCTCGTTGTTGGCGAACATGACGCTGATGAGCACCGTTTTGTCGGTCACGGCCGACATGACCTGCTCCGGCGTCACCAGCCCGTGCTCGTCCACAGGCAGGAACGTGACGTCGTAGCCGTTTTTCTTCATGTACTTGCAGGTGTTGAGCACGGCGGGGTGCTCTATAGCGGTGGTGATGATATGGTTGCCCTTATGCCTGCTCGCCTCCGCGACGCCCTTGATGGCCAGATTGTCCGATTCCGTGCCTCCCGACGTGAAAAAAATCTCCTCGGGCAGCGCGTTGATCGCCGCTGCCGCCTGGCTGCGCGCCTTGTCCACGGCGGCGCGCGCCTCGCGCCCGAACGTGTGCAGGCTGCTCGGGTTCCCCGATTTTTCTTGGAAATACGGCATCATCGCTTCCAGCACCTCGTCGCATACGCCGGTCGTCGCCGCATGGTCCATGTAAATCTTCCTGTCCATGTGCTATATATCCCCTCAATCCGATGAAAGTTTTACCGAAGGACACATGCCCTTGTAATCGTCTATCATGTCCGCCAGTGTGATGCCGTCCATCGCGTTGTTTATGCTTTCTCCGATTTTGGCCCACACCGCGCGCGACGGGCAGAAATCCGCAAGCTCACAACCCGGCTCGGAATCGTCCCCGACGCAGTTGGCCGGCGTGATCGCGTTTTCCAGCGCGCGTATGATGTCCCCCACCGTTATCTTTTCCGGCGGCCGGGTCAGTATGTATCCGCCCTGCGCGCCGCGCACGCCCCGAAGGAGCCTCGCTCTGCGCAGCCCGATCACGATCTGTTCGAGGTACTGCTCCGGAAGCTTCTGCCTTTCCGCCACGGTTTTCAGCGCGATGGGCCCGGTTCCGTAGTTGAGCGCAAGGTCGAACATCGCCCTGAGACCGTACCTGCTCCTGGTCGAGAGCACCAACCTTACCGCCCCCTATTTCCTATAATTTATGTCGGTATTAAACTTAGCATATCCTATAATTCGTGTCAACTTTGGATAAACAAAGCATATATGCTTCCTGACGCGATATTATAGAAAAAACCGGCCCAGAGCGCATACAGGGAGCCATACCGCGGGACATGCCTTATTTCGGTTTGCCGCCGATGGCGCGACGAAGGCGGCACAGGCGCGAGCCCGAGCGAATAAACAAAACGCGCCGAAGGCGCGTTTGTTCAGGTGAAAAACCGGCGCAAAGCCTGCGCCGGCCAGGCCGGATCATTCATAGAGCGGGAACCGGCTGCACAGTTCGAGCACCTTTCCCTTCACGGACGGGACTGCGGCCTCCCCTTTGCTAACGGTCGCGCCGATCAAGTCCGCGATCAGGCGCATCTCTTTTTCGCCCATCCCCCTTGTGGTGACGGCGGGCGTGCCTACGCGGATGCCGCTGGTGACGAACGGGCTCTTGGTCTCAAAGGGGATCGTGTTCTTGTTCACCGTGATGTTCGCCTTTTCCAGCAGCTTTTCCACGGCTTTGCCCGTCTGGCCGCTGGGCGTGAGGTCGATGAGCATCAGGTGGTTGTCCGTGCCGCCCGAGACAAGTCGCAGCCCGTTTTCCTGAAGGCCCGTAGCCAGCGCCTGCGCGTTGTCCACGATGCGCCGCTGGTACGCTTTGAAACCGTCCGTAAGCGCTTCTTTAAAGCAGACCGCCTTTGCCGCGATGATGTGCATCAAAGGGCCGCCCTGCGTGCCCGGGAAGATCGCCTTGTCGATCGTCTTTGCAAGCTCCGCCGTGCACAGGATCATGCCGCCGCGCGGGCCGCGCAGCGTCTTGTGCGTGGTCGTGGTGACGACGTGCGCGTGCGGCACGGGGTTGGGGTGCAGGCCCGCTGCGATAAGCCCCGCGATATGGGCCATGTCCACCATAAGGAGGGCGCCGGCTTCGTCGGCGATCGCGCGCATCCTCGTAAAGTCGATAAACCGCGGATACGCGCTCGCCCCGCCCACGATCAGCTTGGGCCTGTGTTCGAGCGCGAGCGCGCGCAGGGCGTCGTAGTCGATCGTTTCGGTGTCCCTGCTAACGCCGTAGGGCACGACGTTAAAGTATTTGCCCGATATGTTCACGGGGCTGCCGTGCGTCAGATGGCCTCCGTGCGAAAGGTTCATCCCGAGGATGGTGTCGCCGGGGTCGAGCAGCGCAAAATACACCGCGATGTTGGCCTGCGCGCCCGAATGCGGCTGTACGTTCGCGTGCTCCGCGCCGAAGATCTGCTTTGCCCGCTCGCGCGCGAGGTCCTCGGCCTGGTCCACGTGGGCGCACCCGCCGTAGTACCTCTTGCCGGGGTAGCCCTCGGCGTACTTGTTGGTCAGATGCGTGCCGGCCGCGGCGAGCACCGCGTCGCTGACGAAATTCTCGGACGCGATGAGCTCCAGATGCTCCCGCTGGCGCTTGAGTTCCAGTTCGAGCACGTGCGCGATCTCGGGGTCAACGCTGGCGATTACCTGAAAATCATTCATATCGTGTTTTCTCCCGTAAAACTATATGTACGCCGGATTGCACGGCAAAACAGCGGCGTTTTTCTCCTTGGATATTTTCCCTCAGGAAAGCAGTTGCATGATCGACGCCTTGGGGTGTGCGCCCACCAGGGACCCGGCCTGCTTCCCGTCCTTGAAGACGATCAGCGTCGGGATGCTCATTACGCCGAAGCGCTGCGCGATGCCCGGCTGAAGGTCCACGTTCACCTTCGCCACGGTCGTCTTGCCGTCCATTTCGTCCGCGATCTGTTCGAGCACGGGGGAAACCATGCGGCACGGGCCGCACCAGGGCGCCCAGAAATCCACCAAAACGGTCCCTTTCGCGATCTTTGCGTCGAAATTATCCGATGTGAGTTCAACGATCTTGTCTGAAGCCATTTTCAATCCTCCCTGAAAGGTTTTTCAATAGTCTGAGTTTCTTCACTGGTTTTTATTTCGCTCTTTGGCGCATCCACGAGCGCGACCATCCTGGGGGCGTACTGGCGGCTTTTTTTCAGCCGCGGCTCGAGCAGCCGTATGCCGTAATAGGCCCCCGCGACGAACAGCAGGCCGAGGACGCACGCCGCGACCTCCGAATTTGCCAGTATGTGCACCGTTTCGTTCAGGAAATATCCGATCATGAGCCCGAAAACGAGCATCAGCAGCGGGAATATATACGAGATGAGCGACGCCCTGATCAGCGCTGGCGACTCGATGTCCACCTGCACCCAGTCGCCCTCCGACGCGCCGAGCGTGTTTTTCGTGTTAAGCAACATCTCCTGCTGCGACTGGGACATCATGCACGCCCCGCATTTCTTGCAGGCGGAACTCCGCTCGAAACGCACGAGCGCCATGCCTTCTCCGACCGAAACGACCTGGCCGATCTCTCTCATCTAAGCCCCCTATGTGTTGCGGCGGAGCGTGGTGCCCGCCACCGCTTCGTAGGCCATCAGAAGGCCCGCAGCACCGGTCGCGAAAGCCGCACTCCCCGTGGACCCTCCTTTTTCGCCGACGCGCGGGGCTTCGAGCGAACAGACGACCCTGAGCGCCTTCACGCCGCGTTTTCTCATCCTCGCGCGCATCACGCGTGCGAGCGGGTCTGTCGACGTCTCGTAGATGTCCATTGCCCGGAACGCGGACGGATCCAGGCGGTTGCCTGCGCCCATGCAGGAGACGACGGGCACCCGCGCGTTTATGCAGTCCACGATCAGCGCTTCCTTGTCGGGCGGCGAATCTATGCAGTCCAGCACGCAGTCGAACAGGGTAAGGTCGATAGCGCCGTCCGCCTGCGGAGGATATCGCAGTCTCAGGGGCGTGACGCGACAGTCCGGGTTGATCTGTATAAGACGCTCGCGCATCGCATCCACCTTGGGCACGCCAACGTTCGCCTGCGTCGCGTGGAGCTGGCGGTTGAGGTTGGTCGTCTCGACGGCGTCGCCGTCGATGAGCGTGAGCGCGCCGGCGCCGCTGCGCACCAGCGCCTCGGCCGCAAAGCTCCCCACGCCGCCGACTCCGACCACGGCGATGTGGCTTTTTTTGAGCGCTTCGAGCCCCGCCTCTCCGATAAGCCGCCGGATCCTGTCAAAACACATGGGAGATCATGCCTTCGTACCCATTTTAACCCTGATACCCAATTCCCGCAACTGTTTCTCATCCACGCCCGTTGGCGACCCCGTGAGCGGGCAGGAAGCGTTCTGCAGCTTCGGGAAGGCGATCACGTCGCGTATGGAAGCCGATCCGGTTATGAGCATCATCAGCCTGTCGAACCCCAGCGCCAGCCCTCCGTGGGGCGGCGCGCCGTATTTCAGCGCCTCCAGCAGGTAGCCGAACCTCTCCCATGCCTGCGCGCCGTCGAAGCCGATCGCCTTCAGCATCCGCTCCTGCAGTTTTGGCGTGTGGATACGGATCGACCCGCCGCCCAACTCGGTGCCGTTTAACACGATGTCGTAGGCCTTCGCGCGCACGCGGGCGGGGTCCGTTTCCAGAAATTCCACGTCTTCGTCCATAGGGGCGGTGAACGGGTGGTGCTTAGCCACGTACCGCTTTTCATCTGCATCGTATTCCAGCAGCGGGAACTCGGTGACCCACAGGAAATCGAACCGTCCCTCGTCGATCAGGCCCAGCTTTTTCGCGAGTTCCAGGCGCAGGTTCCCGAGCGCTGCGAAGACGGTCTCGTCCGCGTCGGCCATGAAGAACAGGATGTCGCCCGTTTCCCCTCCCATCCTGGAAACGATCGCGCCGGTCTCTTCCTCGCTCAAAAACTTGGTGATCGGCGATTTCAGGCCGTCTTCCGCGATGCTGATCCAGGCCATGCCCTTCGCGCCGAAGCCCTTCACGAATTCGACCAGCGCGTCGATCTCGCGGCGCGCAAAGACATCTGCGCAGCCTTTGGCGTTGATCGCGCGCACGCTCCCGCCTTTTTTTATCGGGTCCGCGAACACCTTGAAACCGCAGTCCTCCACCAGGTCGCTCAGGTCCACGATTTCGAGCCCGAACCGGGTGTCGGGCCTGTCCGTGCCGAACCTGTCCATCGCCTCGCGGTACGAGAGGCGCTTGAAGGTTTCGGGCAGGTCGATGTCAAGCATCTGCTTAAACACCCGTTTTATGAGCCCTTCCGTCACTTCCATCACGTCGTCCGGCGCCGCGAACGACATCTCGAAGTCGATCTGCGTGAACTCGGGCTGGCGGTCTGCGCGCAGGTCCTCGTCCCTGAAACACCTTACGATCTGGAAGTACCTGTCGAAGCCGGAAACCATCAGGAGTTGCTTCAACAGCTGCGGGGACTGGGGCAGCGCGTAGAACTCCCCCGGATGCACGCGGCTGGGCACGAGGTAGTCGCGGGCGCCCTCCGGCGTGCTCTTGGTGAGCATGGGCGTTTCGACCTCGAAAAACCCGCGCTCGTCCATGAAATCGCGCACGAGCTTCGCGGCGCGGTGCCTCGACACAAGGTTATCGAGCATGCACGGCCGGCGAAGGTCTAAATATCTGTATCTGAGGCGGACGCTCTCCTGCGTCCTGATGTCGTCCTCGATCTCGAAAGGCGGCGTCTGCGAGCGGTTGAGCACCTTCAACTCCTGCGCACGCACCTCGACGTGCCCCGTGGCGATTTTGGGGTTGACGGTGTCCTCGCTCCTTTTTACTACTTTGCCCGCAACGGCCAGCACGAATTCGTTCCGCACCGACTCCGCCCTGTCGAACAGTTTCCCGTCCTCCGACTCGTCGAAAACCACCTGCACGACGCCCGTGCGGTCGCGAAGGTCGATGAAAAGCAGGGACCCGAGGTTCCTGCGCGTCTGGACCCATCCCATCACGACGGCGCTATCGCCCACGTTATTGGCGCCCAGCTCGCCGCACATATGCGTCCTCTTCCAGCCCTCCAGAAAGTCTGCCATCTGCATTGCTCCTTTATCCGTTCCGTTTCAGCATTCGCTTTATTGCCGGGACCAGTTCCTCTAAGGCGCAGTCTTCCGCGCGGTCGCCGCGGAGGTCCTTTATGACCGCGCGGCCGCTAATAAGTTCCTGGTCGCCCAGCATCACGGCCAGCTCGCAGCCGGCCTTGTCCATGTATTTGAACTGCGCTTTCGCGCTCCTGCCCACGTGGTCCGTGTCGGCGCGTATGCCCTGATCGCGCAGCCGGTTAACGAGTGCCAGCGCGCGCGCGCGCGCGGCGTCTCCCAGCGCGCCTATGAACACCTGCGTTTTGTTTTCTTCCGGCGCAGCTATGCCCTCGTTCTCCATCACCATCAGCAGGCGCTCCATGCCCAGGCCGAACCCGACCCCGGACATCGGCGGGCCGCCGCACTCCTCGATCAGCCGGTCGTACCTGCCGCCGCCGCACACCGTCCCCTGCGACCCGATTGCGTCGGAGACGATCTCGAAGACCGTCTTCGTGTAATAGTCCAGCCCGCGCACGATCCCGGTATCGACGGTATAGGCCGCCCCGAGCGCGCTAAGGTGGGCCCTGAGCGCCTCGAAATGCTCCTTGCACCCTTCGCACAGATGGGTAAGCATCACCGGATGCCCCTCGATTTCCTTGGCGCAGGCCTCCTCCTTGCAGTCGAGGATGCGCAGCGGGTTGGTCCCGAACCGCTGCCGGCAATCATTGCAGAGGCGCGGCAGCCGCTCCTTTAAAAATTCACGCAGGGCCTGCTGGTACGACGGCCTGCATTCGGGGCACCCGATGCTGTTGATGCGCAGGGAGAGGTGCCCGATTTTGAGGCGCGAAAACAGCGCGAGGGCCAGCGAAATGATCTCGGCATCCGCCGAAGCCTCCGGCGCGCCGAACGTCTCTACCCCGAACTGGTGGTGCTGCCTCAGTCGCCCGGCCTGCGGGCTCTCGTACCGGAACACCGGCGCCGAAAGGTAGTACAGCTTGGTCGGCTGCGGGTCGTTGTACAGGCCGTTTTCGATGAAGCTGCGCACGACGCCCGCCGTGCCCTCGGGCTTCAGAGTGACGCTGCGCCCGCCCTTGTCCGTGAACGTGTACATCTCCTTCTGCACGATGTCGGTCGTGTCTCCGACCCCGCGCAGAAACAGCTCCGTATGCTCGAAGACGGGCGTGCGTATCTCATGGAAGCCGTAAAGCGCGCACAGCCGCCGGACCTCGTCCTCCACGGCGTGCCACCTGCGGCTGTCTGCGGGAAGCATGTCCCGCGTGCCCCGCGGCGCTGTGAATTTCAAATCGCCATTCCTCCTAAATATAAAAATGCCCCATCCTCCAAGGGACGGAAGCATATTCCGTGGTGCCACCCTCGTTGAGCCGGCGGATCCGCCCGCTCCACTCCAAATGCCTGTAACGCCGGCATGCGTCCGTATGGCGGCTCGGGGGCGTCATACCGCTTTTTTGGCCGCGCGCACGCTCTCAGTCGTGGCGCACGCTCCCTTGTCCGGCCTCTTTAAACAGCGGTCTTCCCGTCATCGCTTTTAGTAAATTATATGCAAAGCCGGATGTCCTGTCAATCGTCCGCCCGCGCGAAGAAAGCCTCCTTTTTGGCGATGTGCCCGCCGATATTGTCGATATAGTGCCGGAGGGATTTCGGATTGGGCAGGCGTTCGATGCGCCGCTCTGCGTCGAACACGCGTTTGGAGATGGCGCCCGCCCCCAGGGCCATGTTGCTGGTCGTCTCCTCCATGATGTCGACGTTGTACGCGCAGGGAAAGCCCCGAAGGCAGTACCCGACGTTCTCGAAATTGCCGGTCATGTATTTCTGCCTGTAGAGATAATAAGGGGCGTAGCCGTTTTCCGCCGCCATGCGCCGGGAAAGGTCGACCATTTCGGACACGGCGGCAGCGTCGGGCAGCGCGTAATCCTCCCTGTTTTGCATCAGCGCGGACGCGCGTTTGAGCGCGAGCGTATGCACCGTCAGGTTTTCCGGCCTGAGGCGCAGCACCTCCAGAAGCGTATGCTCCGCTTCCTTAATGCCCTCCCCCGGCAGCCCGAGGATCAGGTCCATGTTGATAAAGCCGAACCCGGCTTCCCGCGCGCGCCCGTACGCGCGCACCGTGTCTTCGGGCGTGTGGTCGCGCCCGACGGCCCGCAGCGTTTTTGCGTTCATCGTCTGCGGGTTGATGCTGATGCGGTGCACGCCCAGCGAACGTAGCGCCGAAAGCCTGGCGTCGTCGAGCGTGTCCGGCCGCCCCGCCTCGACGGTGATCTCCATAAAGTCCCCGAACGCGCTGAGCGCGTGCTCCACCACCGACGAGAGCGCCGCCGCCGGGATCGACGTGGGCGTGCCCCCGCCCACGTACAGGCAGCGCGGTTTCCAGCCGTTTTCTCCGGCGCACCTGCCCGCGCTTTCGATCTCCTCGTGCAGCGCGTCAAGGTACGGAGCTACGTCGGCTTCGTGCCGCCCGAGCGCGTAGGACGGGAAGGAGCAGTACACGCAGCGGGTGACGCAGAACGGGATGGCGATATACACATTGAGGTCGCGCCCTCCCTGCGTGGCCAGCACGCCGCGCTGGTTGGACACCGTCTTAACGAGCAGGCGCGCCTTCTGTGGCTCCAGGAAGAACTCCCGCTCAAGCGCGCGCGCCGTCTCCGTTTCGCCGAGGCCCCGCGCGCACATCTCCCTGACCAGGCGCGTGGGCCGGATGCCCGTGAGCGACCCCCACGGCAGGCGCGTCGGGAAGGCCTTCTGCATGCAGACGTAGACGGCGTTCTTGGCCGCACGCTTGCTAAAACGCCTGAACGCGAGCCCGCTCTCTCCGGCATAGGGTTCAACGCTGCGGTGGCGCACGCGCCGGGCCACGTTCCCCTTCCCGTCGACGATAACGACCTGCGCCTCGTCGACGAAGGCGCCGCCTGCGTACCGGTGCCCGAGCAGCACGGACGCGGAAAACGGCTCAGCGGCCGGCCTTGGCGCGGGCAGCAAAGCGATCGCGGCGGGGCCGGTGAACATGCGGACGATCTCGCAGACGTCGTTAAAAAAGGCCTGATCGCCTGTATAAACAAACGTTTTCAAGGCCTGTCCTCCCGTCTTAGAAAAGCGTTGTGCGTCCGCTCGTACCCTATGTCGGACGCGCCGCCGTGGCCCGGATAGACGCGCGTTTCGTCGGGCAGGGGGAGGAGCTTTTCCCTGATGGACGCCAGCAGCCTAACGCTGTCGCCGCCGGGGAAATCCGTCCGGCCCACCCCGCCCCTGAACAGGGTGTCCCCGGTAAACACCGCCCCGCCGCCTGTCAGGCAGACGCCGCCCGGGGAATGGCCGGGCGTGTGCAGCACTTTTAGTTCCGTCTGCCCCGAACAAATCGTCTGCCCCTCCCGCAGCAGGCTGTCGGGCGGCACCTGCATGCATTCGAGCCCGAAATAGCGCGAGAGGTTCTCCTTGGGAGACGTGAGCATCTTAGCGTCCCGCTCGTGAATCAGGACCTTCGCGTCGAACTGTTCCCTGAGGCGCTTCACGCCGCCTATGTGGTCGAAGTGCCCGTGCGTGAGCACGATAACCTCCGGCTTCAGGCCGAGTTTGCGCAGGCGTTCCCCGACGATCTCCGGCGAACCGCCGGGGTCGATGACGATACAGCTTTCGTCTCCCTTCGTCCAGACTATGTAGGTGTTGGCACCGATCAGGCCGGTGCTAAACGTTTCTATTTCCATAAGCAAGCCTCCGCTAGAATGCCTTCCTGCTGTCGATGAGGATCGTTACGGGCCCGTGGTTGACCAGCGAAACGTCCATTTCCGCCCTGAAACGCCCCGTCTGCACCCGAAGGCCCGCTTCCTTCAGCATCCGCGCGAGCCGTTCGTACAGGGCGTTGGCGTGTTCTGGCCCTGCCGCCCGCGTGAAGCTCGGGCGGTTGCCTTTTTTGCAGTCGCCCAGCAGCGTGAACTCGGATACGAGCAGTATTTCGCCGTTCACGTCGGCCACAGAAAGGTTCATCAGTCCCCCGGCGTCCGGAAACACGCGAAGGTTCGCGATCTTACCGGCCAGATAGGCCGCGTCCTTTTCCCCGTCCTCCGCCTCGACGCCCAGAAAAACCAGCAGTCCCGTCCGGATGGCGCCCAGTTCTTCGCTCCCCGTATGCACCCTGGCGCTTCTGACGCGCTGTATCACACACCGCATTAGCCTTTTCTCTCCTTAGCCTTCCCTTATGCGTGCGACCTGAATACCCTGGTCACGTCGGGGAGGTTGCGTATCTGCTTGATGATTTTGTCCAGCATCTGCGTATCGTTGATCTCGACCGAGAAGTTGATGAAGGCGGTCTTGTTCTTCGTGACCCGCGCGTTCACCGAGAGCGCGCTGAGGTTCATGTTGTTGAGCAACTGCGAGATTTCCATCAACAGGCCCGCGCGGTCCTGCGCCATCACCTGGATCTCCGCGAGGTACGCGCGGTTGTTCTCGTTGGCCCAGGTCACCTCGACCTGCCTGTTTTCGAAGTCATCCAGGTCCTTGAGGTTCACGCAGTCCCTCTGGTGGACGGACACGCCCCGCCCGCGCGTGATATAGCCGACGATGTCGTCCCCGGGCAGCGGGGTACAGCACTTGGCAAAACGGACCATGATGTCCGGTTCGCCCTTGACCAGCACGCCGTGGTCGATGGGCCGCTTGGGTCGCCTGGCCGCCAACGGCCCGACGCGGGCCTGCTCGATCTCGATCTTGTTCTCTTTCCTGTATTCCTCTATAAGCCTTGTGAGCACGCGCGACGTCTGTACGCCGCCGTAGCCCACGGCCGCGTACAGGTCCTCCACGGAACCCAGCGTGTATTTTTTGTAGATCGGTTCGAGCCATTCCGTCTTGAGCAACTGCGGCAGGCTGTACCCCTGGCGCCTGGCGGCGTTTTCGAGCATGTCCTTGCCCTTTATGATGTTCTCTTCGCGGAACTCCTTCTTGAGCCAGTGCTTGATTTTGGTCTTCGCCTGCGACGTCTTAACGATGTTGAGCCAGTCCCGGCTCGGGCCCGCAGAGTGTTTCGACGTGATGATCTCGACGATATCCCCCGTTTCGAGCTTGTAATCGAGCGGGACCAGCCGTCCGTTCACCTTGGCGCCGACGCAGTTCGTGCCGATCGCGGTGTGGATGGTGAACGCGAAGTCGATGGGCGTGGAGCCTTTCACAAGGTCTACCACGGTGCCCTTGGGCGTGAACACCAGGACGTCGTCGCTGAAGAAGTCGATCTTTAAAGAGTCCATGAACTCCTGCGAGTCCTTCATGTCGCTCTGCCACTCGAGGAGCTGCCTCAGCCAGGCCAGTTTCGAATCGAGATCGCTCTCGCCTTTGCGCTTCTCCTTGTACTTCCAGTGCGCCGCGATGCCGTACTCCGCCGTGCGGTGCATGTCGTAGGTCCGTATCTGCACTTCGAAGGGGACGCCGCCCGCGCCCAGGCAGGTCGTGTGCAGGGACTGGTACATGTTCTGGCTGGGCACGGCGATATAGTCCTTGAAACGGCCGGGAAGCGGCTTCCAGAGCGTGTGGATGATCCCGAGCACCGTGTAGCAGTCCTTCACGGACTCGACGATCACCCGCATGGCCGTGAGATCGTAGATCTCCTCGAACGGTTTTTCCTGCTCGACCATCTTCTTGTAGATGCTGTAGATCGTTTTGGGCCGGCCCTCGAAATCGGCCTTGATGCTGACCTGCTCGAGCCTTTCGCGGATGACGTTCATGACCTCGTGCATCTGCTTATCCTGGGACGCGCGCACCGCCTTCACCTTCTTCTCGAGCTCGAAGAAGACCTCGGGCTTGAGGTAGCGGAAGGCGAGGTCGTCGAGTTCGGCCTTGAATGCGTATATGCCCAGCCTGTGGGCGAGCGGGGAATAGATTTCGAGCGTCTCGTTGGCGATGCGCATCTGTTTTTGCGCCTCGACGTACTGCAGGGTGCGCATGTTGTGCAGGCGGTCGGCAAGCTTGATCATGATGACCCGGATGTCGTTGGCCATGGCCACGAACATCTTCCTCAGGCTCTCGGCCTGCCGCTCCTCGCGCGAAAAAAAGCCGAGGCGCGAGAGTTTCGTCACCCCGTCCACCAGCCTCGCGACGGACTCGCCGAACATGTTTTTCAGGTCGTCGAAGGTCGCTGACGTGTCTTCGAGGACGTCGTGGAGCACGGCCGCCGTGATCGTGTCTGCGTCCATCCCCAGGTCGATGAGGATCTCGGCGACGTGGCACGGATGCGTGATGTATGGCTCGCCCGAGTACCGGAACTGCTCCCTGTGCGCCTGCATGCCGAACTCCAGCGCCCTGCCGATCGAGGCCGCCTGGTCTTCTCCGTATATCGCACTGACTTTTTCGATGAACGCGTCTATGGTTTCCATGCCAACCATGCTTTCAAATAATATCGTTTAGCCGCCAAAGCAACCTTCGCCAAAAAATCCCCTTTCGCGCTTCAGCCATCCGCTTCCGGCGTGTCTCGCAGCGCCGAAAGGTACGCCCGCATGCGCCTGTAGGTCTGTGACCTGTCGAGGGTGGTCCTGCCCTTCACGGCGCCCATGCCGCAATAAAGGCCCGCGTCCGTCTTTTGAACGGCCAGCAGCCCGAGTTCGCCGAGTATCCTCAGCGCGAGCCTGAGCTGCACCGCGCTTCGGCTTCCGTCACAGAGGGCCCCCGACAGGGCGCCTGCGTCCGCGAACGTGCGCTGCTTGTCGAGCAGGCGCTTAAGCCGCGCGTGGATACGCAAAAGTTCCTGCCTCGTAAACAGCGCCGTTTCTATGAACCCGGCGGCCGCCTCAGCGTCGTACCCGGCGTATTGCAGCAGGTTTTCGGGGACGGTCCCATTCAGGGGCAGCGCGTCCGCCGCCACCGCCCGCGCGAACGCCGCGCACGCGCCCGCCGGGTCCAACGGCGCCAGCAGCAGCGTGTTGAAGGCCGCCCGTTCCCTGGCCGGTCGGTTGCGCACGACCTGTACTCTGTCCAATAGACGGAGCCTTGTAAGGAGCGAGAGCGCATGGACCGCGCCGGCAGGCGTGTTGCAGATGATAAGCGTGCCGCGCGCGCAGTCCTTCAGGCTTGACAAAAGCAGTGTTTCCAGCGCTTCTTCCCCGCCGAAAGCGTTGTCTGCGCAAACATACTTAACATTTCTATTATATAGGATTTGCATAGCGATTGCATCAGCAAAATTCTGCTTAAGCGGGGCTATATACGCTTGTGGCGAGCGCATCGCTTCGGTGAGGTTAAAATGGCGTACCAGGCATTGCAGGCGTTCTCTGTCCCTCCACCGGTTGATCTGCGGCGTGACCAGCATCTCGAAGCCGGTGCCCTCCCGGAGTTCCGCCGCGCGGCCGCTTTCCCCGAACGCGATGCACTCGAGTTCTCCCTGCCGCGACGGGATGCAAAACCTCATGTGCCGTTTGTCCGCCCCGATGGCCGTGACCCCGCGCGCGCCCGGCGCCGCGACCCTGATTACGGGCGCGGGGTTGCCTATGCCGAACGGCTCGAACCGCTCCAGCTCCATAACGAGTTCCGCGCTCACGTCGTCGACGGCGAGCCGTATGTCGTAGCGCATCGAAGGCATAAAGAGGTCCTCGTCGTACCGCGTGCGCACGAGTTCTTCGAAACCTTTGGCGAAGGCGTCGAAATGCCTTAAGTGCATCGTCATCCCCGCCGCCTGCGCGTGCCCGCCGAACTTGACGAACATATGCTCGAAGGGCCTGAGGGCCTCGAACAGGTGGACGCCCTCGACCGACCGTCCGGAGCCGCGCATGAGGTCGCCGTCGCGCGAAAAGAGGATGACGGGCATGCACAGCATCCCGGTGAGCCGGGAGGCGACGATGCCGATCACGCCGTGGTCCCAGCCTTCGCTCTCCAGCACCAGCGCGCGGGCGCGCACGAGGTCGACCGACTCGAGCTTAGTAAGCGCCTGCTCGAAAATCTCCTGCTCCACCCTGCGGCGTCCGGCGTTGTCGCTTTCCAGCTTCACGGCTATCTCGCGCGCCTTCTCCCCGTCGTCGGTGAGCAGCAGCTCTACGGCCAGGCTCGCGTCCCCCATGCGCCCGGCGGCGTTGATGCGGGGCCCGAGCACGAACCCCAGATGGTAGGCGCCGAGGTTCCCTGTTTTTACCTTCGCGCACTCGCACAGCGCCCGGATGCCCGGTCCGGGGCTTTGGCGAAGGGCGCGCAGCCCTTCCTTGACCAGTATCCGGTTCTCGCCGACGAGGGGCACGAGGTCCGCGACCGTGGCCAGGCCGACGATACCGGCGTGCTCCTGCATCGCGCCCCTGCCAAAAAGCGCCTGCGCGAGTTTCGCGGCGACGCCCGTACCGCACAGGGAAGGGAACGGGTACCGGCTGCCGGGCAGCGTGGCCGCGATGCAGGCGGCGGCGTCGGGCAACTCATCCAGCGGCTGGTGGTGGTCCGTGATGACCATGTCGATGCCCAGCGCCTTCGCGTGCTTAGCCTCCGCTACGGCCGTGATCCCGCAGTCCACGGTGACGACCAGCCCCGTGCCTTCCGCGGCGATCGTATCCAGGGCCGGGTCGTTCAGGCCATAGCCCTCGGTATGGCGGCTGGGCATATAATACACGACGTTTGCGCCGTGTTCCCGAAGGACGCGGACCAGAAGCGCGGTGGCGCACACGCCGTCGGCGTCGTAGTCCCCGAATACGGCGATACGCTCGCCGCAGGAAAGAGCCTTTCGTATCCGCCCGGCCCCCTCATCCATGCCCGGCAGCAAAAAAGGGTCGTGCAGGTCGTCGAAGCCGTGATACAGAAACCCGCGCGCGGCCTCGACGTCCATCCCCCTGAGCGTGAGGAACTTCGCCGCATTCGCCGATATGCCCAGCGCTTTTTCGAGCGCGCGTGCCTTTTTTTCCAGTTCGTCTTCTATTGTGGTTCCGGCCGATGCCGGGACGTAGCGCAACATCGTTTGCCCCTTAAATAAAGTGAAAGCGGCCGGGCGAGCCCGAAGGCGCTCCGCCGGCCGCGGTTGGTTAAGTTCAGGCCTTCCTGTATTTCATTTCGCTCTTATGGCGCTTTTTGAAGAACGGCTTGTCGTAGAGCGCGGACCAGATCGGCGCCGCTATGAAGATGGACGAATACGAGCCCGAGACCAGGCCGACGATGATCGGGAGCGAAAACTCCTTGATGGACGCCACTCCCAGGATGTAGAGCGCGCTTATCACGATCAGCGTCGTCAGCGACGTATTGATGCTGCGCGCCATCGTCTCGCGGATGCTCCGGTTCGCGACCGCTTCGAACGGGTATTCCTTCTTCGAGAGCCTGTTGCGGTTCTCCCTGATCCGGTCGAAGACGACGATCGTGTCGTTGATCGAGTACCCGAAGATGGTCAGCACCGCGGCGACGAACGAAGAGTTTATCGTCAGGTTGAATATCGCCATGAACGAAAGCATGATGAGCAGGTCGTGCAGCAGGGCGGCGACCGCCGCGATGCCGCTCAACAATTCGAACCTGAACGTGATGTAGACCATCATGAGCGCACACGCGATTGCGGCTGCCAGCAAAGCGTTTTGTATCATTTCCCCGCTGGCCACCCCGCCCACGCGCTCGACGCTCGCCATCGACACGCCCGGGTATTTGGCCTTGAGCGAATCGATGACCGCGATGCGCAGGGCGGTCTCTTCCCCGCCGTCCTCGATCGTCTTCAGGCGCACCAGGGCGGTCGTTCTGGTCTCTCCCTGTCCGCTCGTCGTGACCTGCACCTCTTTCACGCCGTTTTCGGCGAACGCGCCGCGTATGTCGCGCTCGGCAAACTCCTCGCCCATCTCCAGCGTGATCAGCGACCCGCCCGTAAAATCCAGGCCCATGTTGAAACCCTGTACGAACACCATCACGATGCCGAGAAGGATCACGAGCGCGGACCCTATGGCGAAATACTTCGATTTTGCGATGAACTCAAACGTTTTCATGGCTTTAACCTCGTGACATACAGGGATTTCTTCCTGATGTTGAGCCTGACGAAGGACCGCAGCAAGAAGCGCGTGATCGTGATCGCCGAGAGCATCGATACGCAGATGCCCAGCGCGAGGGTATAGGCGAACCCCTTGATCGAACCGGTGCCGAAGTACATCAGCACCAGCGCCGCGATCAGCGTCGTGATGTTGGAGTCCACGATGGCCGAGAGCGCGCGCTTGAACCCGCTTTCCATCGAGGCGTTGAGCGATTTCCCGGCGCGCGCCTCTTCCTTGAAGCGCTCGAATATAATCACGTTCGCGTCCACGGCCATGCCGACGCTGAGGATGATCCCCGCGATGCCGGGGAGCGTGAGCTGTATCGAAAACAGCGCGATCAAATAGAGCATGACGAGCACGTAGCCGATCAGCGCCAGGCTCGCCGCGACGCCGGGCAGACGGTAGAACCCGACCATGAAGCAGACGATGGCCGCAAGGCCGATCAGCCCGGCAAGGGCGCTCGTATCCAGCGCGTTAGCGCCCAGCGTCGCGTTGATGGAGCGCACCTCGATCTCGTTGAGGTCCAGCGGCAAAGAGCCGCTCTCGATCTGCATCGCGAGCTCGATCGCCTCGTCCCTGGTGAAGTTCCCTTCGATCTGGCCGCTGCCGCCCGTTATAGGCTGTTTCACGTTGGGCGCCGAGATCGTTTCCCCGTCCAGCGTGATGCCGATCTGCCGGCCCATCCACTTGGTGGTGGCGTCGGCGAACGCCTTCGTTCCCTCGTCGTCTAGCTGGAACGACACCACGTACTGCTGCGTGTGGGTGTCCCGCACAGCGCGCGCGCTGTTGATGTTCGTCCCCTCCATGATGACGCCGCCGTCGGGGTCTAAAAACTGCACCTTCGCGGGGGTCGAGATATATTTCGAGATGGCATTCGCGTCCTGGTCCCCGCTCGTTTCGTTGATCGGGATCTCGATGCGGATCTTGTCGCCCCCCTGCCGCGTGATCGTCGCCTCGGTGAAGCCCTTGCCGTCCAGGCGCGTGCGCAGCACGGTCACGGCGCTCTGCATCTTGTAGTCGAACTCCTCCACGCCCGTGTCCGCCGCCTGGTACACCGTGTATATGCCGCCTGTAAGGTCCAGCCCGCGCTTGATCACGTCCTTGACGGGCTTGACGTTGTACACGCCGACATACAGGCCGGCGATCGCGACGTAGGCCAGAAGCGCCAAGAAAACGACGTACAGGCCGAGTTTTACCACGCTTTTTTTAGCCACCGGGATAATCCTCCACGTTTGTCTGCATTTTACCGCCGTCCTCCCCGGGCAAAGGGAGGGACCGTTCGCTCGCGTAGACCCAGAGCGCGCACTCGAGATGCGCCTTGAAAACCTCGCAGCTCATCCTGTCCGGCGCGTAAAGGTCTTTATTCATATTCCACGCGTTGGCCGCGCAGCCCCCGCAGCAGAAATATTTTGCCCAGCAGTCCCGGCAGGCGGGCTTTTTAAGGATGTTCAGCCCCGCGAACCGCCGCTGCACGGCTTCGTCGAACCTGCCTTCGTGCACGTTGCCCATGATAAAGGCCTCCTCGCCGACGAACTGGTGGCAGGGGTAGATGTCGCCGTTTGGCGTCACCGCCACGTATTCGTTGCCCGCGCCGCATCCGATCAGGCGCTTGGCGACGCAGGGCGCGTCGTCGAGGTCGAGCATGAAATGGAAAAAACTCAGCCATTCCCCGGCTTTGCGCCGCCGGACGTATTCCCTGGCCAGCCTTTCGTACTCCGACCTTATGCGCGGCAGGTCGCCTATCGTGAGCGCGAACCTCTCGTCGCGGGTTACCACCGGCTCTACCGAAAGCTGCGTGAAGCCGAGGTCCGCGAGCGCGAGCACATCCCTGGAAAAGTCGGTGTTTAAGGCGGTGTACGTCCCGCGCACGTAGTGTTCGTGGCCGGTAAGCGCCTTAGCCAGCGCTTTTGCCCCGTCTATAATCAGGTCGTAGCTCCCTTTACCGGAGGACGTCTTGCGCACCGCGTCATGGACTTCCTTCCTGCCGTCGATGCTGATGATGACATTGGCCATCTCCCTCTTTATGAAATCGATCTTTTCATCGTCCAGCGCGACTGCATTGGTCGTTATCGTGAACCGGATGCGCTTGCCGGCCTCCTTTTCCCGCGCGCGGCCGTAGGCAACGGTGTTTTTCACGACGTCCCAGTTCATCAGCGGCTCGCCTCCGAAGAAGTCGACTTCGAGCTGCTTCCTGCCGCCGCTTCGCGCGATGAGAAAGTCTATGGCGGCCGAGGCCGTAGCCTGCGGCATGAGCATCCTCTCCCCGCCGAAATCCCCCGTACTCGCGAAACAGTAGGCGCACCTGAGGTTGCAGTCGTGCGAAACGTTGAGGCAGAGCGACTTCACGACGCCCGGCCGCTTCAGGTACGCTTCGCCGTAGCCGTAGTCCGTGTTGAGCGCGCCGGATTTTTCGAGCGTTTCAAGCTCGTCCCACGCGGCGGCGACCTCGTCGGGCGGGTACGACGAAGCGAGCGCTTCCGTAGCCGCTTCCGGGTTTCCTTTCGCGTAATGGGGGACGAGGTCTTTTACCAGCGCGTCCACGACGTGCACGGCCCCCGAGTCGACGTCCAGGAGCAGGTGCGCGCCGTTGCAGGTGAAACAATGTATCAATGGGCCCTCCGGTGGTTTATGTCAAAAAAAGCAGTAATACTAACGCTATTACCGCTCTTTTTTCCTTGGCGCGCTATTTTTTCTCGCATTTCTGGTTGGCCACTGTGCACGAAGTCTTGCAGGCGGACTGGCACGACGCCTGGCATTCGCCGCATCCGATTTCCGACGGCTTTTGCCTTAAGACGGGTTCCTTTATCGTCCTGATGTGCTTCATCGGTAAACCTCCGGTATATAATCAACATGCTTATTATACCTTCGGCCCCGCGTTTTAACAAGAGCGCCGCTTTCTATTTTTTCAACTTTTGCAGGATGAATCCGATGATCGTTCCTGCGACCAGGCCCATGCCGAGGTCGGAAACAAGCAGCCACGACGGCGAAAAATCGCCCTCGATCAGCGAGAAGAGAAGTACGCCGCAGGCGATGTAGCAGGTTCCGCCGATGCCGCCCCGAAGCCACATTCTTCCGGTCTGCTGCCCGCGCACCGAAAAGATCGCGGCGATGCAGATGCCCGCTATCTTCAGTATCTGGTTCACGACGGGTATCGCGCCTTCGCCAAACAGCCCTATTTTGAGCAACAGCGCAAAAAGGAGTATCGCCGAGAGCGTGAAAATCATACCGAGCAGGCAGCCGCGTATCACCGCCATCACCGCCGAAGGTACTTTCGGCATGCTGCGCGCGCTTCTGGTCCTTTGCCGTTTGTACACAACAAACACCTCCCCACACAAGCGTCACGATGCAATATATGCGCTTGCGCGTACCATTATGTGCGGGGGGTTCGTGCGCGGTCAATGTGTGGCGCCGGAAACGAACGGCCCTTTTTTAGGCGGTGAAGCGGGGCGCCGTTTCGGCACTGGCATTCTCCCGGCTTTCCTTACATATGCGTAAAAAACCGACGCAAACGGAGTTTGCGCCGGCCTGGGCTGCCTGCCTGATCTATGGTTCATTCCTCAATCTGTTTGTCTTCCGGCGTTTCGTCCGCGTCCTCGTCGTCGATTTCGTCGCCCTTGCTCACGAGCGAAGCGACGGCGCCCCTGGAGATCATCATGCGTGTTTTGCTCGGTATCAGTTCGATTGTCAGGGTTTCCTCGGTGCGTTTCACGATGACCCCGTAAATACCGCCGATCGTCTTGATCTTGTCGCCGTTGCGCAGATTGTTGAGCATTTCCTTCATTTTCTTGTCGCGCTTGCGCTGGGGAAGGATCATGATAAGGAAAAATACTATGATCAATCCGATAGGAAGAGCGATACTTCCGATTTGCTGGAGAGTTTCACTTGACAAATCTAACACCCGCTTTCAATAAATACTAAAATCCCTATTATATTACAATGAAACCTATCCACCGTCAACACATAACCGGCTTTCCGGCAGGACGGGGGCGGCGCCACGGGGCCCTCACCTGCCTAATATTCCCATGTTTTCAGGAATCTATCACGGAAATCCGCGAACGTGCCCTGGGCTATGGCTTCCCGCATGCGTTCCATGAAACGGAGGGTATAGCGTATGTTGTGGATGGTGATAAGCTGCGCGGCCAGCATCTCCCCCGCCTTGATGAGGTGGCGGATGTACGCGCGCGTGAAGTTTCTGCACGCATAGCAGTCGCATCCTTCGTCGATCGGCGAGAAGTCGCGCGCGCAGGCTGCGTTTCTAAGGACGACGCGGCCTTTTTCCGTGACCGCCGCGCCCATGCGTCCCATGCGCGTCTGCAGCACGCAGTCGAACATGTCCACGCCGCGGTGCACGGCTTCCACCAGGCAGTCGAGGCTCCCCACGCCCATCAGGTACCGAGGCCGGTCCACGGGCAGGCGCGGCATCAAGCCGTCGAGCACCCCGTACATCGTTTCCTTCGGCTCCCCCACGCTGAGCCCGCCTATCGCGACGCCCGGGAGCCCGAGCGCGGCGATATAGTCCGCGCTTTCCCTGCGCAGTTCCGCGTGCACGCCGCCCTGCACGATCCCGAAGAGCGCCTGGTCTTCCCTTCTGTGCGCCTCTATGCAGCGGCGCGCCCAGCGGTGCGTGCGCTCCATCGCCGCCCTCGCGCGCTCCAATCCGCAGGGGTAGGGCGAACACTCGTCGAAGGCCATGATGATGTCCGCGCCCAGCGCGTTCTGGATATGCGTCGCCTTCTCCGGCGTGAAGAGGTGGCTGCTCCCGTCGACGTGCGATTTGAACCGCACCCCGTCCTCAGTAACCCTGCCCTCGAGGCTGAACACCTGGAACCCCCCGCTGTCGGTGAGGATCGGGCGCGTCCAGCCCATGAACGCGTGCAGGCCGCCCGCCTCCCGTATCAGGTCGGCGCCGGGGCGGAGGTAGAGGTGGTAGGTGTTGGCAAGGACGACCTGCGCGCCCGCTTCCTCAAGGTCGCGCGGCAGCATCGCCTTTACGCTCGCCTGTGTGCCCACCGGCATGAAGACGGGGGTTATTATCTCGCCGTGCGGCGTTTGCAGGCGCCCGGCGCGCGCCGCGGTGCCCGGACACCGGCGCGTGATTTCGAACTCGAACATATCGCCTCCTAGAGTATGAGCATCGCGTCCCCGAAACTGAAGAAACGGTACCCTTCCTTCACGGCCTCGGTGTACGCCCGCAATACGTCTTCCCTGGTGTAGAACGCGCAGACCAGCATCAACAGCGTGGACATCGGCAGGTGGAAATTGGTCAGCAGCGCGTCCACCGCCCTGAACCTGTAGCCCGGCGTGATGAAGATGTCGGTGGCGCCGCTTTTAGGCCGGACCGTCCCGTCGGCGCCGGCCGCGGTCTCGAGCGTGCGCACCGTCGTCGTGCCCACCGCGATGACGCGCCCGCCGTTTGCGCGCGTTTCGTTGACCGCTTCCGCCGTTTTTTGCGGCACTTCGTAGTATTCCTCGTGCATCCTGTGTTCCTCGACGCGCTCGGTCTGCACCGGCCGGAACGTCCCCAGCCCGACGTGCAGCAGCACGGGCAGTACCTTCACGCCCTTAGCCCGCGCCCCCTTCAGCAGTTCCGGCGTGAAATGCAGGCCTGCGGTGGGCGCGGCGGCGGACCCTGTCTGCCGGGCGTACACGGTCTGGTAGCGGCCCTCGTCACTAGGTTTTTCCTTGATATAGGGCGGGAGCGGGAGGCGCCCGAGCGATTCGACCGCATCCCACACGCTGGTACTCCCGCTCGCGAACCGCAGCACGCGAAGGCCTGCTCCCAGTTCCCTGACGACGGTGGCCGTCAGCCCCGCGCCGAAGTCGAGGGCGGCGCCCGCCTTCAGCCGTTTTGCGGGCCTGGCCAGCGCCTCCCACGCATCCCCGTCCAGCGGGCGCGTCAAAAGGACCTCCGCCCTGCCCCCGGTATCCACCCGCCGGCCAAACAAACGCGCCGGCATGACGCGCGTCGTGTTGATGACCAGCGCGTCACCCGGCACGAAGTATTCGAGTATGTCCGAAAACCGCCTGTGCTCCGTGCGCCTCGCGTCGCGGTGCAGCACCATCAGCCTTGATGCGTCCCTTTTTTCGGCCGGCTGCTGCGCGATGCGCCCTTTTGGCAGGTCGTAATAAAAATCACGCGTCTTCAAATGTAACCTCAGTCCATGAACGAAATCTGGGCGCCGTTGCCTTTGGGCGGCCGCCTGCCCAGGTGCCCGTAGGCGAGCCTGGTGGCCATGCGCCCGCGCGGCGTCTTCTGGATGAAACCGAGCTGCAGCAGGTACGGCTCGTACACGTCCTCGATGGTGGTGGCCTCCTCGCCCGTGGCGGCGGAGAGCGTGTCCAGCCCGACCGGCCCGCCGCCGAACTTGTCGACGATGGCCAGCAGCAACCGCCTGTCCTCGTTGTCCAGCCCCAGTTCGTCCACCTCGTTAAGCCGCAGCGCCGCGTCGGCCACGTCGCGGGTGATGACGCCGTCCGCCCTGATCTGGGCGTAGTCGCGCACCCTTCTCAACAGGCGGTTGGCGATGCGCGGGGTCCCGCGCGCCCGCCTGGCGATCTCCACCGCGCCTTCCCTCTCTATGCGGATGTCCAGGATGCCGGCCGACCGCTCTACGATGATCCCAAGTTCATCCGGGGAATAGAGCTCGAGGCGGTTCACCATGCCGAACCTGTCCCGGAGCGGCGCGGTCAGAAGGCCGGCCCGCGTCGTCGCGCCGACGAGCGTGAACCGCGGGAGCTCGAGCCGGAGGCTCCGCGCGCTCGGGCCCTTGCCTATGATTATGTCCAGAGAATAGTCTTCCATTGCGGGATAGAGTATCTCTTCCACGTTCGGGTTCAGGCGGTGGATCTCGTCGATGAACAATACGTCGCCCGGCGCGAGGTTGGTCAGAATGGCGGCCAGGTCCCCCTGCCGCTCGATCGCGGGCCCGGAGGTGACGCGGATGTTCACGCCCATCTCGTTGGCGACGATGGTCGAGAGCGTCGTTTTCCCCAGACCCGGCGGGCCGTAGAAAAGCAGGTGCTCGAGCGGCTCGTCGCGAAGGCGCGCCGCCTCGATGCAGATGTGCATCTTCTCCTTGACCTTCTCCTGGCCGATGAACTCGGCCATGTTCCGGGGCCGGAGGCTGTATTCGATTTGTACGTCTTCGTCCTGAAGCGCCGACGCGATGATCCTGTCTTCCATCAAACAGACCCTTTATCCAGTTTTTCGCCCAGCTTTCTCAGTGCCGCCAGAACGATACGTTCCGCGTCCGATCCTTCCTGGTCCGCCTTTGATACGGCGGCCGCGGCTTCCGACGGCGAGTAGCCGAGGGAAACGAGTGCGCGGACCGCCTCCCCGGCGGCGTCCCCCGCCCCCGCAAAGACCGGTCCCTGCCCGGCCTCCTGCAGGCTGTGGGAAACCTTCTCCTTCAGTTCGAGCACGATGCGCTCCGCCGCCTTCTTCCCGATGCCGGGCACCGCGGTCAGCGCGGCCACGTCGCCGGTCATGACCGCGATCGCGAGCTCGGAAGGCCCCAGTATGGAGAGGATAGAGAGCGCGAGCTTCGGCCCTACGCGGGTCACGGCGATGAGCTTTCTAAACATCTCCCGCTCCTCCACGGACACGAAGCCGTAGAGGACCATGGCGTCGTCGCGGACGGACAGGTGGGCGAACGCTTTCATCCGTTCCCCCGCGCGGGGGCAGCGCGCTAGCGTCTTTTTGGAGACGAAGAGCTCGTATCCCACGCCCGAAACCTCCAGCACGACCGCCTCCTGCGTTTTTGCCGCGACGGTGCCTTCAAAAAAATCGTACATGCGTCCTCCGCCTATTTCCTGGATTCCACCGCGGCGCGCAGCCGGACCGTGCTCGCGTGGCAGAGCGCTACGGCCACCGCGTCGGCCGCGTCGTCGGGGCGCGGCACGTCGTCGAGCCGAAGCAGGGCCTTGACCATCTGCTGGACCTGCCGTTTGTCCGCACGCCCGTACCCGGTCACCGCCTGCTTCACCTGCAGCGGCGTATATTCATAGATCGCGTCCGTATGCTGGATGACGGCGCTCAAGAGCGCGCCGCGCGCCTGCCCCACCGCGATCGCTGTTTTGGCGTTGGTGTTGAAGAACAGTTCCTCCACGGCGACGGCGTCGGGAGCGAAGGTTGCGACGAGCTCGGATGCGGCCGAGTAGATCTGCCCCAGGCGCCCGGGCATGGAAATGGCGCTCTCCGTCTGCACCACGCCGCAGCCGACGAGGACCTGCCTGCCGCCAAGCACGTCGATGACGCCGTACCCCATAAGGGCAAGCCCCGGATCGAACCCGATTACCCGCAAACCTTTCCACCACCCCGCCGACTTTGCTGTAAGTATTGTAACATCATTCCGAATCCGATACAATATTGGCGGGACGAGGGGGCGGCAGGCGCCCCCTCCCGTTCAATACAAGCCGGAGGGATTATCCATGTCCAAGATGAAAGTCGTGCTCGCGTACTCGGGAGGGCTTGACACCTCGATTATCATACCGTGGCTCAGGGAAAACTACGATTGCGAGGTCGTCGCGATGGCGGCCGACGTCGGCCAGGGCGAGGAACTGGGGCCGCTCCACGAAAAGGCTGTCCGTTCCGGCGCGTCGAAGCTCTACATAGAGGACCTGCGCGAGACGTTCGTATACGATTACGTCTTCCCCACGCTCAAGTCGGGCGCCGTGTACGAGGGCAAGTACCTGCTGGGGACGTCGTTCGCGCGCCCTATCATCGCCAAACGCCTGGTGGAGATCGCCGAAAAAGAGGGCGCGCAGGCCGTCGCCCACGGCGCGACCGGCAAGGGCAACGACCAGGTGCGTTTCGAGTTGACCGTGAAGGCACTGGCGCCGCACCTGAAGATCATCGCCCCCTGGCGCGAATGGGACATCCGCTCGCGCGAACAGGCCATCGAATACGCAAGGGCGCGCGGCATCCCCGTGCCCGTGACCAAAGAGTCCAACTACAGCCGCGACAGGAACCTCTGGCACCTGAGCCACGAAGGCTCGGACCTCGAGGACCCGTGGAACGAATACCAAAAGGACGTGCTCATGCTCAGCGTTGCCCCCGAGGACGCGCCCGACGCCCCCGCCTACGCGGAGATCGGGTTCGAAAAAGGCGTCCCCGTGTCGCTGGACGGCCGGCGCATGGACGGCGTTTCCCTCATCGGGACCCTGAACCGGATCGCCGGCGAGAACGGCGTGGGCACCGTCAGCCTCGTCGAGAACCGCCTCGTCGGGATGAAGTCGCGCGGCGTGTACGAAACGCCCGGCGGCACCGTGCTCTACGCGGCGATCCAGGCGGTCGAGAGCCTCACGCTCGATCGCGCGGCCTCGCATTACAAGGCGCTGCTCGCCGCCCGGTTCGCGGAGCTCGTATACGACGGCTGCTGGTTCACGCCGCTGCGCGAGGCGCTCAGCGCGTTTTTCGACAGCGTTTCGCGGAACACGACCGGGACGGCGCGCGTCAAGCTCTATAAAGGCAACTGCACCGTCGCGGGGGTGCGCTCCCCCAACTCCCTCTACAGCGAGGAGTACGCGACGTTCGGCGAGGACGAGGTCTACGACCAGAAGGACGCGCAGGGCTTCATCAACCTGTTCGGCCTGCCTTTGAAGGTAAGGGCGCTTATGGAACGCAGGGAGAGGGAATAATAATAAGCGCCGGCCGGTCCCGTTGGCCGCGCAGGCGTTGAAGATAAGGAGAAGGACATGAAACTCTGGGGCGGACGCTTCGAAAAAGAGACCTCGAAACTGATGGAAGGCTTCCATTCCTCCATCGGCTTCGACGCCAGGCTCTACGAAGAGGACATAAAAGGCAGCATCGCGCACGCGCGCATGCTGGGCAAAACGGGCATCATCTCCGGTGCGGAGGCGGAGGCGATCATAAACGGCCTCGTAGGCATCCGCAACGACATTGAAAACGGCAAGATTGCGTTTTCCCCCGGGGCCGAGGACATCCACACGCACATCGAGGCCCTGTTGACCGAGCGCGTCGGGGAGGCCGGGAAAAAGCTGCATACCGGGCGCAGCCGCAACGACCAGGTCGCGCTGGACCTGCGCATGTACGCCAAGCGCAGCATACGGGAAGTCCAGCATAGGCTGCGCGCCCTTCTGGGCCTTTTGCTCGACCTCGCCGAGGCGCACCGCGGGCACTGCATGCCCGGCTACACGCACCTGCAAAAGGCCCAGCCGGTGACGCTCGGGCACCACTTCATGGCGTATTTCCAGATGTTTTTGCGCGACCACGCCCGCTTCTGGGACTGTTACCGGCGCGCGGACGTGATGCCCCTCGGGGCCGGGGCGTTGGCCGCCACCACCTATCCGCTGGACCGCGATATGGTGGCCCGGGAACTGGGCTTCGACTCCGTGTCGCCCAACAGCCTCGACGCCGTGAGCGACCGGGACTTCGCCGTCGAGTTCGTCTCCTGCGCGGCCCTGTGCATGATGCACCTGAGCCGCTTCTGCGAGGAGATCGTCCTGTGGAGCACCGGCGAATTCGGCTTTGCCGCGCTCGACGACGCGTACGCCACCGGTTCGAGCATCATGCCGCAGAAGAAGAACCCCGACGCGGCGGAACTCGTGCGCGGCAAGACCGGGCGCGTCTACGGCGACCTTGTTGCCCTGCTCACGGTGATGAAGGGGCTTCCGCTCGCCTACAACAAAGACATGCAGGAGGACAAGGAAGCGTTCTTCGACGCGCGCGACACCGTCCTTTCGTGCCTGGACGTCTTCACGCCGATGCTCGCTTCAATCTGCTTCGACGTTTCGCGCATGGAAGAAGCCGCCCTCGAAGGCTACACCAACGCCACCGACCTCGCGGACTACCTCGTCAAAAAAGGCATGCCCTTCAGGGACGCGCACGAGGTGGCGGGGAGGCTGGTGCTGGCCGCCTCCAAGGCCGGGCGCGGACTGCCCGACTTTTCGCTGGAGGAACTCAAGGGCTACTCCCCTCTCTTCGATGAGGACGTGTTGGACGCGATTTCCCTTAAGGCCTGCGTCACCCGCCGCCGCGTCACGGGCGGCCCCGCTCCCGAAACGGTGATTCAAAGCATAGAGGAAGGCCGCAGGATGCTCAACAGCCTCGAAACGGGCTGAGCCCGAACGACTTTTCGGGCGGGGCCGAAGCGGCCCCGCCCTTGTTTTATCTGTCAGATGGAAGGAGAAGGAAAAATGAACGTTACAGTACACGAGAAAGCAAATTCGAAAGTGGCCGTCGTGCGCGCCGAAGGGGTATTGTTGAAGGAAGTCGGGGACGCGCTGGACCTGATGGCCGCCGTCCGGCACGAACACGACTGTGACAAGATGGTCGTCAACAAGGCGAACATATCCGAAGCCTTCTTCGACCTTCGATCCGGGCTTGCCGGGGAAACACTGCAAAAGTACACGAACTACCGGATGAAGCTGGCCGTCGTCGGCGACTTTTCGGGCTACGGCAGCAAGGCGCTGCGGGACTTAATTTACGAGTCCAACAACGGAAACCAGGTCTTCTTCCTGCCCGACGAAACGGCCGCCATCGAAAGGCTCCACAATATTTACTGAAGACGCTAAACATTTTGTTAAGGATACTGGCCGTTATCCAATTAGTTATGCCAAATATTATGGAGAACGAAACTCCCGATCCGGCGACATGTGCGGCGGACCGGCGAAGAAACGGCGCTCATGGCGCCGTTTCTTCCTGTATTAACCGATTTGGCCGTTGTTACAGCGTCCCCCCCGTGATCCAGATGTTCTGCCCCGTGATGTAGCTCGATGCGTCGGAGAGCAGGTAGAGAATCAGGTCGGCGCATTCGGACGGTTCGCCGAACCGCCCCATGGGGATGCGCTTTTGCCATTGTTTCTGCCTTTGTTCGTCGCGCGTCATCGTCAGGCGCGTTTTGATGATGTCCGGCGCGATGCAGTTGACGCGGATGCCGTGTTCCGACACCTCGCGCATCACCGCGCGCGTGAGCCCCACGATCCCCTCCTTGGAGGCGCAGTAATGCGCGTGGAGCGCCGACCCGCGCACGGCGGCGTGCGAGGAGAGGTTGACGATGCGCCCGTATTTCGCCGGTATCATCCGCTCGAGGCATTTCTGCATGCAAAGGAAGGTCCCCGTGAGGTTTATGTCCAGCGTCTCTTGCCATTCGTCCAGCCGCATCCGCATAAAAGGGACGTGTTTGAAGACGCCGGCGCAGTTGACGAGGTAGTCCACGCCTAAGAACCGCTTTACGCAGGCTTCGACCATAGCCTGCACCTGCGCCTCGTCGCGCACGTCCACTCTGCCGCCGGCGGCCTCCCCGCCAGCGGCCGCGATCCCCGCCACGGCGGCGTCGATGCTGTCCTGAGCGACGTCGGCTATGAAAACGCGCGCGCCGTTTTGCGCAAGAGCCAGGGCCGTCGCCATGCCGATCCCCCCGGAACCGCCGGTGATGATGGCGGCGCGGCCTTTCATTTCCGGATAATGGGCCATTTCCCTTGCTCCTTTGCGTTTATGTGTTGACGATGGCGCCGCCCGTGACGTTGATCACCTGGCCGGTCATGAAGCTCGATTCCTCGGAAAGCAGGAACGCCACGACGCCGGCCACCTCCCTGGGCTCGCCCATCCGCTTCATCGGGATGCTTGCGCAAACCGCCTCCAGCTTTTCAGGGGAGGCGAGGTTGTCGCGGGTCAGCGGCGTGACAATCAGCCCGGGCGACACGCAGTTGATGCGTATGTTCCTGTCGGCCACCTCGCGCATGAAGGCTTTCGTAAACGTCATGATGCCGCCCTTCGTGGCGCCGTAATGCGCGTGCGTCCTCCCGCCGCGCACGCCGGACTGCGAGCCGAAGAGCACGATGCGCCCGAACCCCGCTTCGAGCATCACGCGCGCCGCTTCCCGCACGCACAGGAAGGTGCCGGTAAGGTTGATGTCGATCGTGTCCTGCCAGGTCTTCAAAGGCATGTCCTCCACCAGCGAGTGGGTGAAGACGCCCGCGCACGTGACGAGGTAGTCGAGGCGCCCGTGCGTTTCCACGCACCTTTGTATCATCGCCCTGACGGACGCTTCGCTGCGCACGTCGACGACGTGGCCGATGGCCTCCACGCCCTTTTCCCTGAGCGCCCCAACGGTCCTGTCCACGGCGTCCCCGGCCGCGTCGGCGACCAGCACTTTCGCGCCGCTCTCCCCGAGCTTGAACGCCGCCTGGCTCCCCAGTCCTCCCGCGCCGCCCGTGATGATCGCGGCACGGTCCTTCATTTCGGTGTATACTACCGCCATGTTCCTTCCGCCTTTCTGTAATCGCATAAGATGTCTCGGCCTGGCTTCGTTTTCCGTTTCCGGGCAACACGAAACAAACGCGCCGTCGCTCCGGCCGTTCCGGGGCGCTCTCAGCGTATCTGCCCGTTGCCGTATATGATGTATTTGATGGTGGTGAGTTCCTTCAGGCCCATCGGCCCGCGGGCGTGGAGCTTCTGCGTGCTGATGCCGAGTTCCGCGCCGAACCCGAATTCGCCGCCGTCGGTGAAACGCGTGGACGCGTTCACGTACACGGCCGCCGCGTCGACGCGCTGCAAAAACGCCTGCGCCTGGGCGTACCCGTTGGTCACAATTGCCTCGGAGTGCCCGGTCCCGTATCGGTTTATATGCGCGATCGCCTCTTCCAGCCCGTTAACGACCTTCACGGCCAGTATGTAGTCGAGGTACTCCGTAGCGTAGTCCTCGTCGGTCGCGGGGGTGACCCAGGGCGCCAGCCGCTTCGTCTCGGGGCAGCCGCGGACCTCGACCCCCAGGTCGCGCAGCGCCTCCAGGCAGCCGGGCAAAAACCCTTCGGCGATGTCTTTGGCGACCAGCACCGTCTCGCACGCGTTGCAGACGGCGGGCCTGTGGGTCTTCGCGTTGATCACGATGGCCCTGGCCATGTCGAAGTCGGCCAGCGCGTCCACGTACACGTGGCAGTTCCCGAGGCCCGTCTCGATCACCGGCACCGTGGCGTTCTCCACGACCGACCGTATCAGCCCCGCGCCGCCGCGGGGGATGAGCACGTCGACGACGCCGTTCATCCTCATCAGCGCCTTCGCAGCCTCCCTCGACGTGTCGTCGATGAGCTGGATCGCCCCTTCGGGGAGGCCGGCCTTATTCGCTGCTTCCTCCATCACCCGGACGATCGCTATATTCGAATCGATCGCCTCGGACCCGCCCCTTAGTATCACGGCGTTGCCGGACTTGATGCAAAGGCCGATGGCGTCCGCCGTCACGTTTGGCCTGGCCTCGTAGATGATGCCGACCACGCCCATGGGGACGCGCTGCTGCCCTATGCGCAGGCCGTTGGGGCGCACCCACATCGAGACGACTTCCCCGACCGGGTCGGGAAGAGACGTCAGGTCAACGAGGCCCTCGGCCATGCCCGCGATGCGCCCTTCGCTAAGCGCGAGGCGGTCGAGCATCGCCTTGGACGTGCCCTTATTTTTCGCGCGTTGGAGGTCCTCTGCGTTCTTTGCAAGGATCGCGTCCTTTTCCCTCATCAGCGCGTCGGCCATCGCCTCGAGTACGCCGTTTTTCTCGTTCGTGTTCATCGCCGCGACCAGAGGGGCCGCCGCCTTGGCCGAGAGCGCCTTCGCTCGTACATGCTCCATAAAAAAACCTCCCCGGGCAAATGATCTGCTGGGGAGATTATATCCTTTTTCTGCGGCGACCGTCAACCGGCTCAGCTTTCCATGTCCTCCACGAAGGATTCGAGTTCCTCCACGCTGTCGAAGATGATGCCGTCCTCGAGAGACTGCGTCCATTCGCCGTCCCACTTGCGCGTGTCGATCGTGAATTCCTGCTGCGCCTGCATCGTGTCCGTCCCGAGCACGTTGCGGTAGATCACGCATTTGTCGCCTTCGAGCCTGAGCATAACGTGCTGCGGGCAGACCTGGTCTATGGATAGCTTCACGTGCGCCCCGTCGCTGTCGATCGATGTCGAAATCGCGTCGGGGAACAACCTGGCGAGACCCTCAGCGTCCAGCCCGACCATTTCCTTGTCCGGCGCCTTGTCTTCCTGGTATATATGGCTGCACAACTCGTAGACGTATTCGTAGTGTACGAGGGTATCCCTAGTGATGACGGGCTTGTTCTGCGCTTCTGATAGCGACTCGCCCGCGTGCCGGCCGACTGCCCTCTCGTCGGTGGCGGCGGCCTGCTCCTTGGCATACGGCGTAGGCCGCGAGGCGCTATTCTCTCTCGTGCGGATGCTGCCCAGCGCGAAGCCCAGCCCGACGACCGCGACCAGCCCCAGGGCAAGGTACAGGTATTTTGCCTTTTTCAGGCTCTTCAGCCCGTTGAACAAGGGGCATCCCTCCAAGCGTTACCCTGTAGGGAGTGTTCCCTCGTCGGCCGAAGGATATACATTAACTGTCCGCCGTGCGCTTTCTAAAAGCCGCGCGGTCAGTCCTCCGCCTGTGCGTTGGAAGTTACTTCCTGCACGTCGTCGTTGTCCTCGAGCCCTTCGATAATGGCGTTAAGGGCGTCTGCGGCCTCTTCGGGCACGGGCACCGTCGTCTGCGGAACGAGCGTGATCCCGGCCGAGACCAGGCCGAGGCCGAGCGCTTCGAAACGCTCGCGAACCCCGGAGAACTCCGCGGGCTCGGTCGTTACCTCGAAATAGTCGTCCGACGCGACGACGTCCGTGGCGCCCGCCTCCAGCGCTTCCATCATGATCTCGTCCTCGTCCGTTTCCGGCGTGCGCTCGATCACGATCACGCCCATACGTTCGAACATCCAGCTCACGCAGCCCGCCCCGGCCAGCGAACCGCCCGCTTTGTCGAAGATGTAACGCATCTCCCCCGCCGTGCGGTTGCGGTTGTCGGTCACCGCGCGCACGATCAGCGCCACGCCGCCCGGCGCGTATCCCTCGTATATCACCTCTTCGTAGTTGACGTTCCCCAGCTCGCCCGCGGCCTTCTTGATGCTCCTTAATATCGTGTCGCCGGGCATATTGTTCGCCTTCGCTTTCGCGATGACGTCGCGCAGCTTCGAGTTGTTGTCCGGGTCGCTCCCGCCTTCCTTCACCGCAATGGCGATCTCGCGGCCGATCTTGGTGAATATCTTGCCCCGCTGCGCGTCCGTTTTTTCTTTTTTATGTTTGATGTTGGACCATTTCGAATGACCGGACATGCTAACCCCCTTACTTCCCCCGCAGCGCGTCAGAGATGCAGGCGCATGAGGGCGGCCCGCGCCGCCTGCTGTTCCGCCGCTTTCTTGCTCTGTCCGCCGCCTTCGCCCCGTACTTCGCCGCCTATGATCACCTGCACGACGAATTCCTTGCGGTGGTCGGGCCCCGTCTCACAGGCCGTCCTGTAGCTGCACTCCCCGAGGCCCGCCCTGTGCGCCGCTTCCTGGAGTTCGGTCTTAAAATCGCGTATGCCCCCCGCTTCGACCGCTTCGGTGATCTGATCGCCGAGGAAGCGCAGCACGAAACGGCGGGCGCTATTGAGCCCGCCGTCGAGGTATATCGCCCCGATCAGCGCCTCGGCAACGTCGGCCAGGATGGAGGGCTTTTCCCGGCCTCCCGTAAGCTCTTCCCCCCTGCCGATCACCAGGTGCGCGCCGAGCGACAGCTTCCTGGCGGCGGCCGCCAGCGCGCCCTCGGAGACGATGCCGGCCCGCAGCTTCGTGAGCCGTCCTTCCGGCATCTCGGGGAAGCCTGTATAGAGATGTTCGCTGATGCACATCTCCAGTACCGCGTCGCCGAGGAACTCGAGCCGCTGGTTGTGCCCCGGTCCTTCCCCGCCGTTCTGGACCGCAGAGCAGTGCGTAAACGCGGTCGAAAGGAGCACGGCGTCTTTGAACCTGTGCCCGATTTTCGCCTCGAACGCTTCACGCTGCGCTTCTGATGATAAATGGAAGGCCATGTTTCTCTCCTTACCGCTTATTTCCTCCCGCAACCGATAAGGATGCCTACTTATGCGCCTTGAGGTACTGCACGATCTCCCCGACGGTGTTGACGCCGGGCAGGTCCTCGTCGGAAATCTCGATGCCGAACTCGCTTTCCACGTCCATGATGAGCTCGACGATGTCCAGGGAATCCGCTTTCAGGTCCTTTATGAGGTCCGTTTCCATCGTGACGGATTCCTCGTCGACGTTGAGTTGCGCGGCGACAAGCCTGCGAATCCTTTCAAATTCCATACCGGCATATCCTTTCCGAATTCGTTCAGGTCCCGTTCGTTTCCTTTTGGCCAAGCTCCGAGAACCCGCTTTTTATCACGCCCACCACGCCGGTTTCCACCATCTCGCGTGCCTGGCCGATGGCCCCCGCGAACGCCTTTGCGTTCGACGACCCGTGCGCCTTCACGACCCCGCCGTTTACGCCCAAAAACAGCGCGCCGCCGTATTCCGTGTAGTCCATCATCGCCCTGATCCGCCTGAAAGCGGGTTTTAACAGCAGCGCACCGGCTTTGGAGCGCAGATCGCGCGTGAACTCGCTTTTCATCATCGCGAACAGCGCCATGGCGAAGCCTTCGGTCAGCTTGAGGACCACGTTGCCGACGAAGCCGTCGCACACCGCGACGTCCACGTCGCCCGAGTTGATCTCCCGCGCCTCGATGTTCCCCAAAAAGTTGAGCGGCATCTCGTTTAGCAGGCCGTAGGCGGCTTTGGTGAGCTCGCTCCCTTTTTCAGGTTCTGCGCCGTTGCTGATGAGCCCTACGCGCGGGCTTTTGACGCCCAGCACGCGGGCCATGTAGATCGACCCGATCAGCCCGAACTGCGCGAGGTGCTCCGGCCTGCACTCCACGTTTGCGCCGCAGTCGATGAGCATCACCGACGTGCCTTTTTTGGTCGGGATCAGGGGCGCGAGCGCGGGCCGCTTCACCCCTTTTATCCGCCGCACGATCATGGTCGCCCCGGCCAGCACGGCACCCGTGTTCCCCGCCGAGACGAAGGCGTCCGCCTCGCCGTCGGCGACTGCCCTGAGCGCCCGCACGAGGGAGGAGTCCTTCTTGGTCTTGACGGCCGCCACGGGCGGCTCGGCCATCGAGACCACCTGCGTCGTATGAATCACCCTCACCCTTGCCGCATCGGCGCCCGCCAGCGCCAGTCCGTCCTCCACTGCCTCGGCGTCCCCCGCCACGACGAGCTCCAGGTCCGGGTGCTTGGCCAGCGCCGCCGCGCACCCCTTCAGGACCTCCCCGGGCGCGTGGTCTCCCCCGTGTGCATCGACTGCTATCTTCATTCCGTATGTTTACGCTCCCTTACGCTGATATATCTCGATTATATTCTACGCTGGCAGACTATGCAACCTCGTCGGCGCAAACTGCGCTTCGCTCCCTCGTCGGAGCAAACTCCGCTCTGCTCGTAACCCCCTTTGCGCTGCGCGCTCCGGGGATTCCTCGCAACGCTCCCTCGTCGGAGCAAACTGCGCTCTGCTTGTAACCCCCTTTGCGCTGCGCGCTTCGGGGCTTCCTCGCAACGCTCCGTTGCTCCTCCTCTTCCCGCAAAGCCTTTGCTTCGCAGGGAGTTTTTTATTGGTGGGCTTTGCGGGAGTTGCTTAAGCAGGGCTTTGTAGAAGTTTTTCGGGCAAGGCTACGCAGGCTTTTCGGGTGGAACTTCGCTCCGCTCAGAACCCCCTTTGCGCTGCGCGCTTCGGGGCTTCCTCGCAACGCTCCGTTGCGCCTCATCTTCCCCGCAAAGCCTTTGCTTCGCAGGGAGTTTTTATTGGCGGGCTTTGCGGGAAGAGTTGTTCGGGAAGGGCTTTGCAGGGGAGATGTTAGTCGTTTTGACACCCGCTCCGAATGGTATAAGCTGGCGGGGAGGAGAGGTGATAAAAGGGGAATATCAAAGGCCGGGGTTTTGTAGAGGGTGTCGGGAAGGGGCGCTTCCCAACAAAAAAGCCCTCGTAATGAGGACTTTTCATACTGCGCACGTTACGCCCGTTTTCCCGCGTCCGTCTTCACGGCGGCGACCTTGCGTCCGTCGTAATAGCCGCAGCTCCTGCATACGCGATGCGCAAGGCGGAGCCTGTGGCACTGCGGGCAGGCGTTCAGGGCGGGGGCTTCGAGCTTCCAGTGCGCGCGCCTGGAGCGTTTCCTCGCCTTGGACGTCCTTCTTTTGGGTACTGCCATGTCTACACCTCCTCATCGTCTTCAAGCAGGGCTTTGAGCTTTTCAAGGCCGCTGCAAAATCCGTCGTTTTCCTGTTTGTCCCGCCGGCAGCCGCATGGGCCCTGCGCCAGGTCCTGTCCGCATTCCGGGCAGAGCCCCGGGCAGTCCTCTTTGCAGAGCCTCTTCGCGGGCAGGTGCATCACGATGTTATTCTCGACCATCTCTTTCAGGTCGATCAGGCTCCCCTCGAACGGGTACCCGTCCCTGTCGCCGTTTTCGGGACCGGGATAGTATTCTTCGTCTAAGGTCACGCTTATCGGCTGATCGTAGGCCCTGAGGCACCGGCCGCACGTCAGGCGGACCACGGCGCCAAGTCTCCCGTGAACGAAGACGTTTCCCGACCGGGCGGTATACGTCCCCGTCACCGTGACGGGCCCGGCCGCTTCGATGCTCTCGCCCGCAAAGTTTATCGTGCGCCAGGGCTGGCTAAAGCTGAACTCATGCTCCGTTCCGGGCGTTTTCAGGGCAGCGCCCGCGTCTATCCTCATCGCCTGGCCCTCCATCGATACCGAGGCCTATTGTATCTTTTCGTCCGGATTTTGTCAATCCTTTGTTATGCAGGCGAGCGTGTCCCTGGCGATCATCAGTTCCTCGTTGGTGGGCACGACCCATACCTGGACCTTTGAATCCGGGGTGGATATACGCGCTTCCCTGCCCCTCGTGTTGTTCTTCTCCTCATCGAGCTTTATTCCCAGCCACGACAGTTTCGACACGATGGCCGCGCGCACCGTAGCCGCGTTCTCGCCGATGCCCGCCGTGAACACGATGCAGTCCACGCCGTTCATCGCCGCGACATACGCGCCTATGTACTTGCGGATGCGGTAGCAGAAGATGTCCAGCGCGAGCATCGCGCGTTCGTTGCCCGTTTCGGCCGCGTCGGCGAGGTCCCTGAAATCGCTGCTGATGCCCGATATGCCCAGCACGCCCGATTTCCTGTTCAGGTCGTTGAGCACCTCCTGCGCGGTCATGCCGGCCTCCCGCTCCATGAATTCGATGATCGAAGGATCGATGTCGCCGGAGCGCGTTCCCATCGGGACGCCTTCCAGCGGCGTCATTCCCATCGAGGTGTCCACGGACCTGCCGCGGTCCACCGCCGTTATGCTCGAGCCGTTCCCCAGGTGGCACGTCACCGTCTTGATGGCGTCGTAGGGCTTTTCCATCAGTTCGGCCACGCGCTGGGAAACATACTTGTGCGACGTGCCGTGGAACCCGTACCGGCGGACCTTGTAGTCCGTATAATACGAATAGGGCAGGGCGTACAGGTACGACTCCCTGGGCATGGTCTGGTGGAACGCGGTGTCGAAGGTTCCGGCCATCGGCACGTCGGGCATGATCTGTCTGCACGCCATGATCCCCATTATGTTCGCGGGGTTGTGCAGGGGCGCGAGGGTGGCGTTGTTCTTCAGCGCTTCTATCACGTCGTCGTTAATACAGACCGAACCGGCGAAATCCTCGCCCCCGTGGACGACGCGGTGCCCGACCGCCTTGATCTGACTCATGTCTTCGATCACGCCGTGTTCCTTGTCGACCAGGGCGTCGAGCACGATCTGTATGGCTTCGATATGGTCTTTCATGTCTTTTCGGACGACGACTTTGTCCTTCCCCTTCGGGGAATGTGTCAGCAGGGAATCGTTGATCCCGATGCGCTCGGCCAGTCCCTTGGCCAGGACCGTCTCGTGCTTCATGCTGATGAGCTGGTATTTCAGGGATGAACTGCCACAGTTGATTACCAGGATATGCATCACAAACCTCCTTTTCTTTTCGGTCCTGTCAAGCCTGCGCCTGCACGGCCGTGATCGCTACGACGTTGACGATGTCCTCGACGCTGCATCCGCGAGACAGGTCGTTCACAGGCTTCGCGATGCCCTGCAGGATCGGCCCTATCGCCTCTGCCCCCGCCAGGCGCTGCACCAGTTTGTAGCCGATGTTGCCCGACTGCAGGTCCGGGAAGACGAGCACGTTGGCTTTGCCGGCGACCGTGCTTCCCGGCGCCTTGAGCCTGGCCACCGACTCGACCAGCGCGGCGTCCGCCTGAAGCTCTCCGTCTATCTGGAGGCCGGGGGCCGCCTCTTTCGCGATCCGCGTCGCCTCGGCGACCTTATCGACCAGTTCGTGTTTCGCGCTGCCCTTGGTCGAGAACGAAAGCATCGCGACCCGCGGCTCGAGCCCGGCCAGCGCCTTCCCGGTCCCGGCGGAGGAAACCGCGATGGCGGCCAGCTCGTCCGCTGTCGGGGCGGGGTTCACCGCGCAGTCCCCAAAAATTAAAACCCCGGAATCTCCGTAGTCCTTGCCAGGCAACTCCATGATGAAGCAGCTGGATACGACCGAGATACCGGGAGCGGTCCTGATGATCTGCAACGCCGGGCGAAGCGTTTCGCCCGTGGAATGGACTGCGCCTGCCACCATCCCGTCCGCCTCGTCCATCTTGACCATCATTACGCCGAAATACATTTCGTCGTTCATCAGCCCGTCAGCCTGTTCCGGCGTCATGCCTTTGGCCTTGCGCAATTCGTAGAGCTTTTGAGCATAGGGCCGGTGGCGGGCGTCCGCAGACGGATCGATAACCGTCACCGCGCTCAGGTCCAGTCCTTTTGCCGCCTTTTCGATCGCCTGCGCGTTCCCGAGAAGGATTACGTCCGCCAGCCCCTGTTTCACGATTGCCTCCGCGGCTTTCAGCGTGCGCTCCTCCGTCCCTTCGGGAAGGACGATCCTCATCCTCTTGCCCCTCGCCTTATCGTAGACGGTGTCCATAATAGACATGATTGGTTCATAAACCCCTTTCGTAAATAGGAAGTGTTACATATGTAAAGTGCAGGTTCTTTTTCACGCAACTATTATTATATATAGTCATTTCTTTTTTCACAATCTTTTTTCGGCACAATCCTCCGTTTTACATACAAATCCTGCCCGAGCACGCAGGCGGGCGCCTGATAGGCTTGGAGTCCCGTCCAAAATCTGATATGATAGTGTTCCAATAATCGCCGGGGAGCATGCGGAAATGAAAGCGGTAGGCATCATAGCCGAATACAATCCTTTCCATAAAGGGCACGCCTACCACCTCCGGGCGGCGCGCGAAACCACCGGTGCCGACGCCGCGGCCGTCGTGATGAGCGGGAACTACACGCAGCGCGGCGAGCCAGCGGCCTTCGATAAATGGCAACGGACGCGCTGGGCGCTGGAAGCGGGCGCCGACCTTGTAATCGAACTCCCCACGGCATACGCCGTGAGCAGCGCGGAGGGGTTCGCGCTGGGGGCCGTGACCCTGCTCCACCGCCTGGGCGCCGTCGACTTTTTTTGTTTCGGGAGCGAGACGGACGACCTCGCGCTTCTCGAGCGCATCGCTGGCCTGCTCGCCGAAGAGCCGCCGGAGTTCAGGCGGCACCTGAAGCGCCTGCTTTCCGAAGGCCACACGCACGCGCGCGCCAGGGCGATCGCGGCCACCCTCCTGTTGGACGACCCGTCGGCCGAGAAGGCGCTCGTCTCTCCCAACGCCATACTGGCCGTCGAGTACCTCAAGGCCAGGCGCGCGATAGGCAGCCCCCTGCGGCCCGTCGCGGTGCGCCGCCTCTCGGCCGGATACTGCGAGGGCGGGCTCGATCACGAGATGCCCAGCGCGACAGCGATACGCGCCGGAGTGTTCGCGCGCGGCGTAGACGACGAGCGGATTACAGCTGCGCTCCCGCCCCACGTCCACAAGTCGATGGCCGGGGCCGTGCGCGGCGGTTTCCGCCCCGTTTGCATGGACGATTTCTCGAAGATGTTGCTCTATTCCCTGCGCAGGCTCGGAAAAGACGGCATCGCCAACCTCGGCGAAGTGGCCGAAGGGCTCGAGAACAGGATATACGAGGCGTGCTTCCGCGCGCGCACGGCCGGAGAACTCGTCGATCGGGTCAATACGAAGCGCTACACCCGCACGCGCCTGCAGCGCATCCTCGTCTACGCCCTGCTGGGGATCGACAAGGCGACGCTTTGTTCCCTGCGCTTCCCCGAAACGCCCGTCTACGCGCGCATCCTCGGCTTCACCCGCACAGGCGAAGCCCTCCTTAAGAAAATATCGAAGGCGTGTAATATCGACCTTGTGCCCAAGGCGGCCGCCTACGACCCCGGCGACGCGGTCCTTGAAAAGCTGTTCGCCATCGACGTGCTGGGCACCGACCTGTACGCGACCGTCCAGCACGAGCCTTCCTGGCGCGCCTGGGGCCAGGATTTCACCAGGCCCGTCATAAAGCTCTAGCGCCCGGCCGTCGCGCTTTGCCCGCGCATCCGGCATTAGACCTGCGGCCTGGAAAAAAGCAAGTCACAGCCCTGCTGCGGCTGATTTCTCGTTCTTTTCCTCTATGATTTCTTTGATGCGGGGGAGCGCTTCCAGCGCCGCCTTCCTCCCCAATGCCACGCATTCTTCTACCCTGGACAGATTCAGCGAAGGAATGTGCTTGACGTCGGGGGCTATCACGATATCGGCGTGGTGCTGCTGCCGCTTTGCGATCTCCCAGCCCATGATGTCGAACGTCTTGAAGACCACGTCGCGCCGGCTCTCCGGCTCGGACAGGGGCTGCCCGCGGTGTCCCACGTCGACGCCGATCACGATGTCCGCCCCCAGCTCTTCGCGCACGACGCCGGCCGGCATCCTTTCGACGAGCCCGCCGTCCACCAGTATCCTGCCCATATAATGGTGCGGGGCGAAGATCATGGGCAGGGAGATGCTCGCCCGGATCGCTTCGTGGATCTTCCCCTCCCTGAACACGACCCTTTCGCCGGTCGCCAGGTCGCAGGCCACCACCGCGAGCGGTATGTCCGTCTGCGAAAAGTCCCTGTCCTTGGTGAGCGTGCAGATGACCGACTGGAACCGCCCCCCCTTGAGCAACCCGCAACTGCGCAGCGAGAAATCGAAAAACGCCTTCTCGTCGATCTGCGCGGCGAGTTTCGCGCTCAAGTCCATGTCCCCTCCGGTCGCGTACACGCCGGCGACCACGGCGCCCATGCTCGTGCCCGCGATCATGTCCACCGGCACGCCCGCTTCGCCCAACACTTCCAGCACCCCGATATGCGCCATCCCCCTGGAACTCCCGCCGCTGAGCGCAACGCCGACGCTGCATCTGTCTTTCATAGCTTTTCGTTCCCCCTCATATCAATAAAAAAATAAAGATAAGGTCATGAGCGTAATGGATCGATTGAAACGGACGCTGCCCGTCGTCTTCGTGCTCATCCCAATTATAATGCTTTTGATTTACCCCGGGCAATGTATAGATGCGGCAAAAGACGCGCTGAACCTGTGGTTTTACGTCGTCGTGCCCTCTCTGCTCCCGTTTTTTATCCTGTCTTCGCTGCTGGTCGCGCGCATTTCCCCGGTCAGGGAAACGCCGGGGAAGCGTTTGACGAGGCTGGTTTTCGGGCTGCCGCCGGTCTCGCTCTACGCGCTGTTCACCGGCATGGTGTCGGGCTATCCCGCGGGGGCGCGCATCACGGGCGAGATGGTGCGTTCGGGGGCGCTCTCGCCCCTGGACGCCGTGCGCACGCTCCCCTACACGCTCTGCGCCTCACCGACCTTTTTGGTGGGAACGGTGAGCGTGGCGCTGCTCAACGCGCCCGGCCTCGCCCTGCTGATGGCGGTCGCGCATTTCGGCGGCGCCGTCCTCTGCGGCGAGTTTTTCAGGGTCTGGTACGGGCTGTTCGTCCCCCGCCTGGATGCCCGCCGGGGGACCGCGCCGCCTCCGACGCGGGACACCGGCCTCGTCCAGGCCGTCGAAGGCGCGATGAAGTCCATGCTGTTCGTCGGCGGGAACATGGTCCTTTTCTCGATCTTCATCCGGCAGCTCCAGCTTACGGGCCTGCTCGGCTGGTTCGCCGGCGTACTCGGACCCCTGCTGTCGGTCCTCGGACTCGAGCCGGGCTTAGGCGCGTCCCTCGCAACAGGCGTCATAGAGATGGCCAACGGCTGCGGCGAGGCGGCCGGGACCGTCGCGCCCGTCCTGGACCAGGGTGCGGTTACCCTCGCCATCGTCACGTTCGGCGGCCTGAGCGTGGCCGCGCAGTCGGCCGGGATGCTCAGGGGCACGCCTCTTGGCATGCGGCACTACATCTTCCCCAAGCTCGTGCACACGGCTTTTGCCCTCGTGTTGTACCTCCTTTTGGAACCGCTCCTTTCCCCGGCATTTTCTCAGGCGTTCTGGCCGTTTTTCGGCAGGCTGCTCCAAAACGCCGACGTGCCGGCCGCCGCGCTCCTGTTCAGCATTTCCGGCACCGTCTGTTTCCTCGTGCTGCTCATCTGCGTATATAACCGGAAAAAACGGGTGTGACGCGCCCGTCAATAGACGCTATCCGGTATTGACATGTATTAATCTCAGAAGTTAATATGTATACATCATGTCCAAAAGGACAGGGAGGGCTTTTTTTATGTGCAGGCCGTTTGCCCACGCCGTCATCTGCGATTTTGACGGGACCATCACAACGGTGGACACTTTCTGGGAGTTCATAGACACATTATGCAAAAAAGAAGTGATCGATTCTGCGATGCAGCGTTACCGGGACGGTGAAATCTCATTGATAGACGCGGGCCTCGCCATGATCGAGTCTATCCCCGTAAGCGACCTCCCAAGGGTGGACGCGTACATCGAGACGATGACGATACGCCCCGGCTTCGACGACTTCATACGCTACCTGAAGGAGATCAACGTCCCGCTCATCGTCCTTTCGGGCGGCCTCCACTACACAGTTAAGGGCAAACTCGCGCCCTACCGGGAGTTCATCCACGCGATCTACAGCGCCGAACTGGACACGTCGGGGGAATATCTCACAGTTGTATCCCCCTGCATGGAACCCCGCTCGTACCTTGATAAGTCCACGGTGCTCGAGCGCCTGGAAGCCGAGGTGTTCATCGGGATCGGCGACGGATGCACCGACCTGTCCATCGCCGATAAATGCCACCACATGTTCGCGCGCGACAAGCTGCTCGAGTATCTCAGGGAGAATAACCTGCCCTACATCGGCTGGAACGACTTTTACGATGTGATAGCGCACATGAAGGAACACATATTCGTCTAGGCAAACCTGCGAACGCCGGTACGGTTCAGGCCAGCAATACGTTTTCGACGAAGATCCTCACACCGATCGCGATAAGGATCAGGCCGCCGATCAGTTCGCCGCGCCTGCCGATCACCTCGCTCAAGAACCGGCCGGCGAAAACGCCGACGATGCTGAGCCCGAACGCGACCCCTCCCACGATGGCGGCCGCCACGCCGATATCGGCGCGCATGAACGCCATCGTCACGCCCACCGCCAGCGCGTCGACGCTGGTAGCGAGCGCCAGCACCAGCAGGGTGCCGATGCGCATGCCCCCCGCCCTCTGTTTCGGCTTTTTGTTCCCGAAGCCGGAAACAATCATGTTGACGCCTATCGCCCCCAGCACGAAAAGGGCGATCCAGTACGCGAGGGAAGTGATCTGATCGCTCACCGTCCTTCCCAGCAGCGAACCCAGCAGCAGCATGCCGGCCTGGAAAACGCCGAACATCAGCGCCATCCTGAGTACGTGCCAGGCACTGATCGATTTGGCAACGGCCCCGTTGGATACCGCCACCGCGAACGCGTCCATCGCAAGCCCCAGCGCGATAAACCATGTTGTGATCGCGTCCATATCCGTTCCTCAACCTTCGTCCAGTCGATTTGCGCCGTTCCATTCGCACAGGGCTTCGAAGGCTTTCTCCCCCGTTAAGGCCTGCCTGCCGCAAATGAAGGACCGGTTCCCTTCCTCGCAGAGGTAAAGCGCGATGCTGTCGCCGGGCCCCGTCTCCAAAAGGAAGTTTATCTGCAGCGTTTCCATAGAGCTTTCCCTGAAACGATCTGGTTCGAACAGGTCGCACACCCATTGGGCGTACCGCTGGTTGTTGACGTGGCCGTTGACGTCGATGTCGCTGTAGCGGGGCCTGCGGCTGCCGGCCGGCCGCATGTCCCGTCCGCCGGTGAGTTTTCCCAGCCCGAGGAAAGGCGATGCGCCGCGCAGGTCCGTTTCCGGTATGACCAGACCGTCGGGCGCGCGCACGATCTGCCCCGTCTCCCTGTGCTTGAGCAGGAAAACTGCCGTGGCCTCTCCCAGCAATTCCCCGTCCGGCCGCGTGAACCTGTACTCCCTCGGGAAGATACGGTCCCCCATGTTGCGCGGCCAGGTGGCCGACACGATCTCTTCCCCCCAGGCGGGATAGGTTTTCATCTTAACGCGTATGCGTGAAATCACCCAGAATATTCCGTGGCCTTCGAGCATCCGGTGTCCGGTCCCGAGGCTTTCGCTGTGCGATTCCGCGGCCCGCTGCATCTCGTCGAGCACGCACGCAGGACGCCAGCGCCCCGTGAAATCCGCTTCGTGGCCGGGCAATGCAAACCTTCTTTTGTATATCAATCCGGATTCCTCCTGTGCGGCGATGCACATGTATAGTATCATTTTGCGTGGAGCGAGACAAGTTGATACATATTTTTGCCGTTCTTTTGCATCCTAAAGACAAAACACTTTCAATCGGAAGAAAGGAAACGGCCATGGAAAACCCGAACGACGTCATCCTGCTCAACGAGGTCTACCAGAGCGCACGCATCGGCATGGAGGCGGTGGACATGATCCTGCCCAAGACGAAGAACCTCAGCCTTATCGGCGACCTGTCGGAGCAGCGCGCGCAGTATCTCGAGATCGCCAAAAGAGCCGCGCGGGAAATGCTCGAATACAACAGGTTCCCCGAAGACCAGGCCATGGTATGCAAAACCGCGATATGGTCGTCGATACAGTTCTCCACGCTTTTTAATCCGGCCCCAAAAAACATCGCGCAGCTCATGATAAACGGCAGCCGGAAGGGCATGGACGAACTCAACCAGCTCCTCGCCCGGCGGCTGGAAACGCAGCCGCAGACGGCGCAGATCGCCAACGACTACGTTACTTTGGAGCAGAACAACGTGACGAAACTGAGCAACCACCTCTCATGTAACGAAAAAGAACGCCCCGTTGGGGGCGGTTCGGCGGTTTCCTCGTAAAAACGGCGCATCCGCGCCGTTTTCGCCGTCCCGCCTCGCGCGGCGCCAGGGCCGGACCTCCGCTTTTGGCGCACCGAACCGTCAAAACAGGGCTTCGACGAACGCCTCCGCATCGAAGGGCTGCAGGTCGTCCAGTCCTTCGCCCACGCCCACGTAGCGCACGGGGATGCCGAGTTCGGAGGCGATGGCCACGGCCACGCCCCCCTTTGCCGTGCCGTCGAGTTTGGTCAGTACGACGCCGGTCACTTCCACGCATTCCTGGAAGACCCGCGCCTGGACGAGGCCGTTCTGCCCGGTCGTCGCGTCGAGCACGAGGTAGCAGGCCTTTTTCGCGTCCGGGCACTCGCGCCCTATTACGCGCTGTATCTTCTTCAGCTCCTCCATGAGGTTCTTCTTTTTGTGCAGCCGGCCCGCCGTGTCGCAGATGAGCACGTCGGCTTTCTTCGCGTTGAACGACGCGGCCGCGTCGAAGACGACCGCGGCGGGGTCCGAACCCTCTTTATGGCGTATCACCGCCGCGCCCGCGCGCTTCCCCCACGTTTCGAGCTGTTCGGCGGCGGCGGCCCTAAATGTATCCGCGGCCGCGAGGACCACTTTCTGCCCCCGCTGCCCGAACCTGTGCGCGAGCTTGCCGATCGAGGTGGTCTTCCCTCCCCCGTTTACGCCGGCCACCAGCAGCACGCGCGGGCCTTCCTCCTCCATGACGTCCGGCGCGTCGTTAACCTGTATCCTCTCGGCGAGGACCCGGCGTATCAGCGCGCGCAGCGCCTTTTCGTCCCTAACCTTCTCCGTCCGCGCCCGCTCCCTGAGCGCTTCGAGCACCTCCCCCGTTGCCTTCAAGCCCACGTCCGCCGCGACCAGCGACTCCTCGAGTTCTTCGAGAAGGTCCTCATCCAGCTTCGTAAAACCCGCGAGTACGGCGTCCATCGTCCCCGACAGGGACTCCCGCGTCTTCACGAGCCCCCGGCGCATCCGTTCAAACAGACCGCTCTTGTCCTTTTTAGCGTCTTTTCCCATCCTGTCCTTTCCCCGCTACGCGCTCAGGCGCACCGAGACCATCTTGGAAACGCCCTTCTCCTCCATCGTGATGCCGTAGAGGATGTCGCTCTCGGCCATGGAATCCTTCCTGTGCGTGATGATGATGAACTGCGTCCTTTCCGAGTAGTTCCTCAGGTACTTCGCGAACCGCACGACGTTCACGTCGTCGAGCGACGTTTCGATCTCGTCGAGTATGCAGAAAGGCGACGGCTTGAGCCTGAGCATCGCAAAGAGGATCGCGATGGCGGTCAGCGCCTTCTCCCCTCCCGAAAGCAGGGAGATGCTCTGCAGCTTCTTGCCCGGCGGCTGCGCTATGATCTCGATGTCGCTTTCGAGCACGTCGTCCGCGTCCGTGAGCCGGAGCTGTGCGCCGCCTCCGCCGAACAACTCCGTAAACGTCATTTTAAAGTTCTCGTTTATCAGCGCGAACTGTTCCCTGAACCGCTTGCGCATCTGCTTTTCCAGGTCGGCGATGAGGCCTTCCAGGTCTTCGCGGGCCTTGTGCATGTCCTCCCTCTGGGCACTCAGGTAGTCGAACCGCTCGCGCGCGTCGCGGTATTCATCCACCGCGGACACGTTCACGGGGCCCATCAGGCGTATCGAAGCCTTGATCGACGCCGCCCTGCCCGCGGCCTCGCGCACGCCCGTCTCCAGCGCGTATTCCTTCGCCGATGCGTAGGTCGTCTCGTAGTCCTCCCAGATGCGCTCCTGCATCGCGCGGTTTTCGACCTCGAGCTTCGTGAGCTGCATCTCGAGCTTATGCCGTTTTTCCTGCAGTTCCGCCTTCTCGGTCTGAAGGGCGTCGCGCCTTTTCTCCTGCTCCGCCTGCGTTTCTAAAAGCGCCTTTCGCGCGGCGGCGGCGTCCTCCATCTGCGCCAGGACTTCTTGTGCGGCCAGCCTGTCCGCCTCCGCGCGCGCCCGTCCCGCCTCGATCTCTTCCGCCAGGCGGCACAGTTCCGCTTCGTTTTCCGCAAGCGCCCGCCGCTTGTCCTCCGCCGACCGGGCTGCCTCGTCAAGCTCCCTTTCAAGCCTATTGTTCTCGTCTTTAGCGGCCGATTGTTCGCGGCGGGCTGCCGCCAGCCGTATCCGCGATTTCGTCAGTTCTTCCTGCAGCGTTTCGCGATCCTGCGCGAGCGCCTGCAGGGCCTGCTTCGCCGCGGCGATCTCTTCCTTCGACGACACCTGCGAGGTTTCGAGGTCTCCCTGCAGCGCGCCGCTCCCTTCCATCTGCGCGAGCACGTCGGCCATGCTTTCGTCGAGCCGTTGCTTTTCTTCCTCGAACTGCCCTACGCGCCGCGCGTTCGCGTCCCTGTGCTCCGTAACGATCCCGTGGCGTTCCTTCGCCTGCGCGAGCCGGATCTCGAGCGCCTGCGCCTCTTTTTTCAGCGCCTCGAGCGCTTTTAGCGCTTCTATTAGCGCCCCCTGCCTCGCCTTCAGCGTGTGTTCGCATTCCCGCCTCTTCGCGTATAATACGTCCGTTTCCTTTATCAGCTCGCTGAGGGCGCGCTTCCGCATGAACGGGCCGGTGTCGTTTTCCCTCCTGCTCCCGCCCGTCATCGCTCCGCCGGGGCTCAGCACGTCGCCGGCGAGGGTGACGATCTTGAACGCGTGCTTCGCCTTTCTGGCGAGGGCCACCGCCTGGTCCAGCGTTTCGGTCACGACCGTGCGCCCGAGCACTGACCGGACGACGCTCATGAGGCGTTGGTCGCAGCCGACGAGATCGGCGGCCGAGCCCAGGCATCCGGGGCTTTTAATCAGCGCGCGCTCCCTTTCGTTCAGCGACCGTTCGCGCATGGTCGACACCGGATAGAATGTCGCGCGGCCGTACCGGTTTTGGTGCAGGAACCGGATCAGCTCCTTCGCGTCGTCGTCCGTGGCGGTCACGACGTTCCCGACCGCGGAGCCCAGCGCGACTTCCAGCGCCGTTTCGAGTCCGGCGGGCACCGTAATAAGGTCGCCGAGAACCCCGTACACGCCCCGTTTCAGCCACGCGTCCTCCTCTGCGCGCCTGAGGATCATCTTCACCCCGTAGGAGTACCCTTCGTAATCGCGGGCCATATCCTCGAGCATCGTTTTGCGGGTTTCCTTTTCGTGGATGCGCTTTTCAAGGCTCCGCAGCCTTTGCCCGTCCTCTTCCGCGTCGCTGCGCAGCCCTATCGTTTCCTTCTCCCTGGACGAGGCCTGTTCCAGTTTCGTTCTCAGTTCCTTCTCCAGTTTCACGAGCGAAGACTGCGACGCCCCGAGTTCGGCTTCGAGCGCCTCGCGCTCCCCGAGAGCGGCTTTTTGCTCCTCCAAAAGCTGCGAAAGGCGCGCCTCGAGGCCAGCCTTCACCTGGCCGAGGCGCGCGGCCTTGCTGCGGACGTCCATCAGGCTGTTGAGCGCGTCCATCATGCCCGCCTGCATGCCCTCGATCCGCTCCCGCTCCGACGCGATCTTCCCGTCCAGCGCCCTGAGCTCGTCCTCTTTCGATGCGTTGTCGACCTCGATAGCGGCAAAGGCCTCCGTCCGTTTGCCGGCGTCGGTCTGCCGCAGGGCGATCTCTTTTTCAAGCGCCTCCGCTTTCGCTGTCTGGGCTTCGATCTCCTTTGCGATGCGCGCGCTCTCGCGCCTCAGGCTCTCCATCCGTTCCGTCAGCACGCGCTTGTCGCCTTCGCAGCGCGAGACGCGCTCGGAGAGTTCCATGCGCCGCTGATGCAAGAGGGCCGCCTGGGCGTCCGCCCTCGAAACATCTTCGCGGGTGCGCCGCATCGCGGCCTCCAGCTGCTCGGAACGCTCTTCGGCGCCGCGTATCTGCTGGTCGATGGCGGCCATGTCCGCTTCCCCGTCCTTGAGCCTTTTTTCGTTGTTCTCGTACTGCCGCGCAAACAGCGCGAGTTCCAGCCTTTTCAGCTCTTCGCTGAGCTGGAGGTACTCGCGCGCCTTCTTGCTCTGTTCTTCGAGGGGCCCGAGGCGCGAGCCCAGTTCGTCGAGGATGTCGTCGAGCCGCTGGAGGTTCTGCAGCGTCCCCGCCAGTTTTTTCCTGGCCTCCTCCTTGCGCACGCGGTGGCGCACGATGCCCGCCGCTTCCTCGAAAGCCAGGCGCCTGTTCTCAGGGTGCGCGGACAGTATGTCGTCCACGCGCCCCTGCCCGATTATCGAGTACCCGTCCTTGCCGATGCCCGTGTCCCTGAATAGGTCCACGATGTCCTTTAGCCGGCAGGGCGCCCGGTTTATCAGGTATTCGCTCTCGCCGGAGCGGTAGAGCCGCCTGGTGACGCTCACCTCGGCAAAATCTATGGGGAGCGCCATGTCCTGATTTTCGAAGGTGAGGGATACCTCGCAGTATTGCATCGGCCTGCGTTTCTGGGTGCCGTTGAAGATGACGTCCTCCCGGCGGCTCCCGCGGAGCATCCGCGAGCTTTGCTCGCCGAGGACCCAGCGCACCGCGTCCGAAATATTGCTCTTGCCCGAGCCGTTGGGCCCGACGATGGCGGTCACGCCCTTTTCAAAGAGCATCTCCGTATGGTGGGCAAACGATTTGAAACCGTTGATCTCCAGGCGCTTCAGGTACAAGGCCTCACACTCGCTTTCTTTTGCTGTATGACCGACTATATTTTACCATAGCGCCCGCGCCAATGAAAGGCCTGACCCGCGCCGGAAGCGGCGCATCTTGGCGAAAACGCACGCCCGCGCTATTTTAGCGGAAGGAGGTTGAGCATCTGGTCCATCTCGTCCACGTTCACGTAGCTGTCGGGGACCTTGCCCACGATGATCGTCTCGGCCACGGGCACCTGCGTGACGGCTTCGACGCTGCTCGACCCAACCGGCGCGACCACCCTGATCCTCGTTTTGAGTTCCAGCAGTATCCTGTGCCGCGTCTGGTTGATCCCCGCGCTGGTGAACTCGGAAAAGAACTGCGTGCTCACCGAACCAGCCGGCACGACCGTGATCGGGATCGTCGGCCCCGTGCCGGAAAAGAGCTGCCCTCCCAGGATGCTGCCCAGCGGGACGCCCACGCCCACGCTGCCCAGCTTCCCGATGCTCTCCTGCGCGACGTTCGCGGCCCTGCTCGCGACCTTGTTGATGACGATGGTGTTGGCCTGTATCATCGTGATGTTCCCCGCGTCGTCGTATTTGACCTCCACGAGGTCCGAATACTTCATGTCGCTGTCCAGCGTATCCAGCACGGCATCGCTCATCGTCGTAATGGCCGCCGCCCGCACCCTGGCTTCCGACAGGCCCATGAGCACCGGCTTGATGTTTATTTCCACCAGGACGTACACCGCGATGAGGCACGCGATGACGATCAGCAGCCACCGCGGAACATTCAGCCTGAAAATCCGTATTCTTTTACGAAGAGCCATTCAAATATCCCTCCCCCTGAATTGTATGACCGGCCTTAGGGGAACTTGACGCCCGCGGAAAAAGGGGCTGTGGCCAAAAGCGGTATTTATGCTATAATGAAGAGGATTAATCCACCTTGTTCCCGTGGACAAAGCGTTAAACGGAGGACCAAATGACCAACGAGACCGGTCCCGACAAAAAGGACACAAAAAAGAAGATCACAGATTACGTAAGGAACGGCTTTTTGGTTGCCGCCCGCGGGATCAGGCGCGCCGTTTCTCGTGTCGGCAGAACCGTAAGGCGCCTGTGGGCGTTTTTGCGCAAACAAGCCCCGGGTAGGGACGCCGCGGACGACGGCGCCGCGGCGGGCGGCGACGCGGTCCTCAGCGAAAAGACCATCGTATTCGCAAAACCGGGGCCGGCCGATAAGGGCGCGGAAGAAAAGGCCTCCGTCTTTACGGAAGTGAAACGCAAACGCCTGGGCATCGAGATACTGTCGATGACGATGCGCCTTATCCTCATCACCGTCCTGATACTGTGCGTATCGGGCGCCGGCGCCGCCGTGGGCGTAGTCAACGCATATATCGGGATGTCGCCCGAACTCGATTTGCACACCATCTCCGTCGAAACGCAGGGATCGAAGCTCTTCGACGCGAACGGCGCCCTGATAACCACCTATTCCGGAACCGTGAACCGTATATACACCAAGCTCGAAGACATCCCGAAGCAGCTTCAGGACGCCTTCATCGCAACGGAGGACATCCGTTTCTTCGATCATGAAGGCGTGGACATAAAGCGCCTGTTCAGCGCGATCATGGGGAACCTCACCAACACGAGCACGTCGGGCGGGAGCACGATCACGCAGCAGCTCATCAAGAACCGCATGCTCTCCCCCGAACGCACGCTGAAGCGAAAGACGCAGGAAGCCTATCTGGCGCTGATGCTCGAAAAGGAGCTGTCCAAAAAACAGATACTCGAAGCCTACCTCAACACCATCAACCTCGGTTCGGGCAACTACGACGTCGCCTCCGCCGCAATGGACTACTTCGGCAAAACGCTCGACCGGCTCACGCTTCGCGAATGCGCGACCATCGCGGGGCTCACGCAGGCGCCGCACCCGTACAACCCCAGGAAAAACTACTACGAGCGCAACACCCCCGAGCGCACCGACCAACGCACCGACACGGTGCTCAAGCGGATGTACGAGGGCGGTTTCATCACGAAGAAGCAGTACGAAGCCGCGCTCAAAGAAAAGCTGCACGTCGTAAAGGACAGCATCCGAGAAGGCATCTACGACATGCCGCACTTCGTCGAGTACGCCATCAGCGACGTCATCACCCATTTCCTCGAGCAGCGTGGGCTCCCCGACACCAAGCAGAACCGGACCGCCGTCGAAAACGAGATCCGTACGAGCGGATACCAGATCCACACCACCGTGGACCCGGACATCCAGCACACGGTGGAACAGTCGCTCGCCAACTGGAGCTATTACCCCAGGCTCGTCGACCCGACCAAAAACAAGATCACCTACAAGAACCCGGACGGCTCGACCTACGAAGTGAAGCAGCCGCAGGCGGCGGCCGTCGTGCTCGACCAGCACAACGGGCAGATCAAGGCGATCGTCGGCTCGCGCGACGTGCCCCAGCAGATGAAAACGTACAACAGGGCGGTGGACGGCTCCATGCCCGTCGGCTCGTCGATCAAACCGCTCACGGTATACGGGCCGGCGCTCGACATGGGCATGACGCCTTCGACGCTCATATACAACACGTCGGAGAGGATACCGGGCTGGGATTCCCCCTCGGGCAGGCCCAGCAACTACGGAGAAGGTTCGTTCACCGGCGCCACCACCATGCGCACCGGTCTCGTGAAATCGTACAACATCGTCGCGGCGCGCCTGCTCATGGAGAACGTGGGCCTCAACGACGCCTACAACTATCTCATCAGCCTGGGCGTGAACCCGAAGCACATCAACAAGACGGGCGCCGGCCTGGCCCTGGGCACCTCGGGCCTCACGCCGCTGGAGATGGCGGGCGGTTTCGCCGCGATCGCCAACGAGGGCGAGTACATCGAGCCGGTCTCGTTCACGAAGGTGCTGGACGCAAACGGCAAGGTGATACTGGACGCCACAAAAACGCAGGACCGCAGGCAGGTATACAAGCCTTCCACATCATACCAGCTGGTGAGCATGCTGGAGGATGCCGTGCGCCGCGGTACAGGGACCAGGGCGAACTTTAGCGGACAGGACGTGGCGGGCAAGACCGGCACCAACGACTCCTTCCGCGGCGTCTTTTTCTCGGGCATCACTGGCTATTACACGGCCACAGTCTGGGTCGGCCACGACAGCTACTCCCCCTCTTTCCGCTACGGGACGACGGGCGGTGGTTACGCCGCGCCGATCTGGAGGGACTTCATGACCAAGATACTCAAAGGGAAACCCTACAAAAAGATCATCAGCGGTTCTGCGGAAGAATACGACCTTGTCAGATGCACCGTCTGCGCAGACACCGGCCTTCTCGCCGGCAAGTTCTGCCCGCGTAAACAGACGGAATACTTCGCGAGGGGAAGCGCGCCCAACAGGACCTGCACCACCCACAAAGGCACGGAGTTCAACAAAACGGTAAACGACTACATTAAGGGCGTGTACGACAAGATGGACGACTACGGCCTGCCCGATAATATCCGCACCAGGATACGGGACCTCTCTGAAAAACTCGTGAACGACATCAAAAACGCCCCCGACAAGGCGAAGATGGACCAGCTCTTCACCGCCTACAAGGAAAAGGTCGCCGAACTGCTCGAAAAGTACAAAGCCACGCCGGAACCGACACCCACAAAGACGCCCAAGCCTACCCCCACGCCGACGCCCAAGCGCACGCCGAAGCCGACCCCAAAGCCGTCGAAAACCCCTTCTCCTGCATCCACGAACGACTGACAGGGCATGGGCGATGCAAGCCTATGGTCATCGATAGCGCATATCCTTTAAGCCGCCCCGCCGAAACCGGGGCGGCCATGTTTTTATACGGAGCCTGAAAGACGGTTCAAAGAAGTGCCCGCCGGGTCCGAAGGCAGTCCGGCGGGCCGGTATCCGACATCATTAAAACGCTACGGCGAATCGGCCTGTCTTTGCGACATTTGCTTCCAAACCTGGTTGCCGTACACCGCCTCGCCGGTCACGAGCACGCCCTGTATGGCCCCTTCGACGGTCCATCCGGCGATGGCCATCGTCCCTAATACGCCGGGCACCAACAGCGCCAGCGGGATCACCCAGTTGGGCACGCTCGGGATGTTCTTGATGATCTGCCCGATGATGAGCAGTGCGGGTATCAGCACCAGAGCCTTTTCGACGATATAAGACAATACATCCATTTGCTTTCACCTCACATTATTCTATGCGCGGACCGTTTCCTACGGTCCCTTCCACTCGCCGCCCAACGCACGCGTCGTCTTTTTCCCTACGATACCGTCGACCAGCAGCCCCTTTTCCCTTTGAAACAGCTTCACGCCGTTCTCGGTGCCCCGGCCGAAGATGCCGTCCGCGCCGTGTCTGCCCACGCCGAACCCCTGGGCCATCAACTCGCGCTGCACTCCTTTCACATCGCCTCCCCGCAGCATCGGCGCCCTGAGCCTGAGGAGCCTGGAAACCTCCAACGGCTTGGCGCTGTCCTCCGGCACAACCGGAACCGAAACCGGCGGCGCTGGGCCGCACCCGGCAACCGCGCTATCCGCGGTTACAGAATCCTTATGCGGCAAAAGCAGTTTTTTTGCCTGGTCCAGCGGAAAATTGCGTCCCGGACAGGCCGTCGCCCTGACCTCTTTATGACCGATTATCGTTTTGATGCCGGGATACGCGCGCAGGAAGTCCCTTATGACGCGAAACAGCATGCCTTTCTGCGCAGCGGGCATCGGCCGCACCTCGAAGTTCCCCTGGCACGCGATCCCGACCGATCTTGCGTTCATCCCCCGGCTTGCGCCGCTGTTGAGCACGTGCCCGCCGGCATACGCCATCCCCCGCCCCCAGGCGGCGCTGCCGTCGAGCAGCACGACCACGTTATAATCGATGCCCTTGTGCCCACGGCCGATGTGGTAACGGTGCACCTCTTCGGGCGACGCGTCGGCCGCGAAATGGTGCAGCACGATCAGGTCCGTTATCTTCCTCCTCGTATACGGCCGCACGGGCACGAGCCCTAGGTCCTTCACATACTCGAACATCCGCCTCCTCCTTCCTAATAAACAAGCGTGCCCCCGTTCGCGCGCGGCCTGCTCCGCCAAGGCCCGCTGCTCACCGCCTGTTTTTTGCCCCGAATAGCCGTCCCGCCCTCTTTCCGGACAAAGCAGCGGGCCGCCTATATTAAGCGGCCCGTCCTCACGGTTTGATTGTATCACGGCCTTCCCGTGGCAGGCCGGCGCTATTCCGGCGCGAACCAAAGGTTTTTCCGGTTTGGACATACGTCCTGCGTTTATCGACGCGGCAAAACCGAACGATAGAGTACAATAATGTTTGCAATTTATATGTGGATATGGAAAGCCACCGGGCACTCCGATAGAATGAATGGTGCAAGCAAATCATTCAAAAGGAGAAAGAACCGATGGCTCAAAAAAAGACTACC